>AGFT01083719.1_pt1 | contig 152116 bp, 144 predicted proteins | sample 305848 | NCBI WGS metagenome assembly AGFT01 (sample SAMN02954282, study PRJNA62043) | ant fungus garden metagenome | biome: terrestrial; feature: Atta colombica fungus garden; material: fungus garden; isolation source: Atta colombica fungus garden bottom | host: Atta colombica | place: Panama...
ACCATGTCAAGGTGGTGCTCTAACCAACTGAGCTACAGACGCAGAATGGTGCGTTCAATTGGACTCGAACCAACGACCCCCACCATGTCAAGGTGGTGCTCTAACCAACTGAGCTATGAACGCAACGTGTTGTCGGTGACAACGGGGACGAATATTAGCGGCACTGCCCGGTTGAGGCAAGAGGGAAAATGCAATTTTCTCTCTGATTTCACGCGATTGCTTCATTACCGCGCAAAGTGAAGAGAAAGTAGCCGCCAGCGGGCGGCTACTGCCTGATTAACGCGCAGCGCGCTGCAAAATCACCGTGGACGGCTGGCGCTGCAGGAAGCGCATCCGCAGCATCATCATGATGGCCGCCGAGGTCAGGCCGATGATAAAGCCCATCCAGAATCCGGCCGGGCCCATGCGGTCAACCACCAGATCGGTCAGCGCCAGCACGTAGCCCGTCGGCAGGCCGAGCACCCAGTAGGCAATAAAGGTGATAAAGAAAATGGATCGCGTATCTTTATACCCGCGCAGCACGCCGCTGCCGATGACCTGAATGGAGTCCGATATCTGGTAGACCGCCGCCAGCAGCATCAGGTGAGACGCCAGCATTACCACCTGCGGATTGTCGTTGTAGAGCAGGGCGATTTGCTCGCGCAGCGTGATGGTGAATAGCGCCGTGCAGACGGCCATACACACGCCCACACCCAGCCCGGTCCGCGCGGCGGTTTGTGCATCCAGCGTGGAGCCTTGCCCCAGACGGTAGCCGACGCGAATCGTCACCGCAGCGGCCAGCGACATCGGCAGAACGAACATCAGCGAGCTGAAGTTGAGCGCAATCTGGTGCCCGGCCACGTCGATGATACCCAGCGGGGAGACCAGCAGCGCCACAACCGCAAACAGCGTCACTTCAAAAAACAGCGCCAGCGCAATCGGCAGGCCGAGCTGAATTAGCCGCGTGACCACGTTCCAGTCCGGCGTGCTGAATCTCGTCGCGTTGCGAATATCGCGCATGGCGCGCGCGCGCTTCACGAAGGTAATCATGCTAAAGAACATCACCCAGTAAACCGCCGCGGTGGCTACGCCACAGCCCACGCCGCCCAGCTCCGGCATGCCGAAGTGACCGTAGATAAAGACGTAGTTCACCGGAATGTTGACCAGCAGGCCGATAAAGCCCATCACCATGCCCGGCTTGGTTTTCGCCAGCCCCTCGCACTGGTTACGCGCGACCTGGAAAAAGAGGTAGCCCGGCGCGCCCCAGAGAAGCGCGCGAAGATAGCCGACGGCCTTGTCGGCAAGGGCAGGATCGATGTTATGCATCGCGCGGATGATGTGGCCCGCGTTCCACAGCACGACCATGATCAGGATCGAAACAAACCCTGCGAGCCAAAAGCCCTGGCGTACCTGATGGGCAATGCGGTCGCGACGTCCGGAACCGTTAAGCTGCGCGATGACCGGCGTAAGGGCCAGCAGCAGGCCGTGGCCGAACAGGATCGCCGGAAGCCAGATAGAGGTACCAATCGCGACGGCGGCCATGTCGGTGGCGCTGTAGCCGCCCGCCATCACCGTATCGACAAATCCCATTGCGGTCTGAGCGACCTGCGCGACGATCACGGGTATCGCCAGTGCCAATAATTGACGCGCTTCAATCATGTACTTCTGCACGTGAACACCTTTGTATTGTTGTTATTTGAGAGACAAAAAAGCCGCCGAAACAGGCAGCAAGAAGAAAATGAAGGGAGATGCCAGCTATTGTAGCGGGGTTTAACTAATTATCTAGTGAAAAAATCGCCAGAAAATGCGCTCCGCTGGCAACCTCTTTTTCCAACTGTTATTGTGGTGGGATTAAACGGTGCCATCACCGTAAGGAATGAACAGGAGCTATAGGCATGTTTACTGGTATTGTGCAGGGCACGGCGAAAGTGGTGTCTATCGATGAAAAACCTAATTTTCGTACCCACGTTGTAGAGCTTCCGGAATATATGCTGGACGGCATCGAAACCGGCGCTTCGATTGCGCATAACGGCTGTTGCCTGACGGTGACCGAAATTAACGGTAACCAGATTAGCTTTGACCTCATGAAAGAAACGCTGCGCATCACCAATCTGGGCGAACTGGCGGTGGGTGACGTTGTCAACGTTGAGCGCGCGGCGAAGTTCAGCGATGAGATCGGCGGGCATTTGATGTCCGGCCACATCATGTCCACAGCCGAAGTGGCGAAGATTGTAACCTCGGAAAATAACCGCCAAATCTGGTTTAAGATGCAGGATCCGGCATTAATGAAATACATCCTGTATAAGGGATTTATTGGCATCGATGGGATTAGCCTGACGGTCGGTGAAGTTACGCCGACGCGTTTTTGCGTGCATCTCATTCCCGAAACGCTGCAGCGCACGACGCTGGGCGCTAAAAAACTGGGGCATCGGGTAAATATCGAAATCGATCCGCAAACCCAGGCGGTGGTGGATACCGTTGAGCGCGTGCTGGCTGCAAAAGAGGCGGCGATAATAAAAGCGGTAGAAGAAGAATAAAAATAACCCCGGCTTGCCGGGGTTATTTATTTAGCGCGCGACGCGCAGACCGTTCTCAATTCCGCGGCTAAACACTACCTGCCAGAGCTGAATATCGCGCGCGCGGAAAGCACCCGCGCAGGCGTTCAGATAATAGGTAAACATGCGTTTGAAGCGTTCGGAATAGTTATCTGCAATTTCCGGCCACGCGGCCAGGAAGCGCGCGTGCCAGGCCATCAGCGTGGTGTCGTAGTCCGCACCGAAGTTATGCCAGTCTTCCACGATGAAGTGAGGCTCGCTGGCATTCGCAATATGGCGGACCGACGGCAAACAGCCGTTCGGGAAAATGTACTTATTGATCCACGGGTCGACGTTATTGTCGGTCTGCTTTGAGCCGATGGTGTGCAGCAGGAAAATACCGTCCGGCTTTAAATTACGGTTCGCAACCGTGAAATACGTATCGTAATTTTTCGGCCCCACGTGCTCGAACATCCCGACGGAGACGATGCGATCGAACTGCTCGTTGAGGTCGCGATAGTCCTGCAGGCGAATATCCACGTCCAGATCCTGGCACCGATCCTGCGCCATCTTCTGCTGTTCGGCAGAAATGGTCACGCCCACGACGCTCACGCCGTAGTGTTTCGCCATAAACCAGGCCAGCCCGCCCCAACCGCAGCCGATATCCAGCACGCGCATGCCCGGCTTGAGCTGCAGCTTTTCGCAGATCAGGCGCAGTTTGTCCTGCTGCGCTTCTTCCAGCGTGGTGGCTTTTTTCCAGTATGCGCAGGAGTATTGCATCAGCGGGTCCAGCATGCGGCTGAACAGATCGTTACCGAGGTCGTAATGCTCTTTACCGACGATCCACGCGCGCTTTTTGCTTTGCAGGTTGAACAGGCGCGCGGAGGCGATGCGCAGCGTGTCTTTTAGATGGCGGGGAAGCTGTTTCTCCAGCCCCGCGCGCAGCACGCTGGTGAAGAACATGTCCAGACGCTCGCACTCCCACCAGCCGTCCATATAGCTTTCGCCCAGGCCGAGGGAACCTTCCTGCAGCACGCGTTTAAAAAAATCGGGATGTTTAACCTGCGGATCCGCAGGAGACGGACCGTTAATCGTGATGCCGGCTCGACCCAACAGTTCACTGACGATCCGGGACCAGTTGTCGTCCGGAACGCTGACTTCTTCTATACACGATGAACTCATAGCTTCTCCATCACCTTGCTGTGATCAGAACCTTCAAACAGCGTAGACGCTTTTTATGGTTTGTGAGAAATCTCACGGTTATTCCCGCGAGGCTAGTATCCGACGTAGAACAGAGGAAGGGAGATAACCCTTGCCGAAAAGCCTTCCATGGTAAAACGGGAGCACTCCGGCTCCCGTTAACGCTTAATATTTATCGTATTTATTGAACCAAATGTAGTATAGGCCTCAAAAATGGCTGATTCAATATAAAATTCTTAGCAACCTAATCACTGAAACGTAACATAATATCAGCCGCGATTAGGCATGCGAGCGATCGGCTTCGCTGCGGCTTTCCTCAGCGGCTTGCGCAGAAGATTGCATCCGGTAGCCAAGGGCAGCCAGGAGAACCGTTGCCAGCATCACGCTGGTGGTCGTCATCAGCGGCGTGTCGATCAGCGCTGAGACCACAAGGCTTGCCAGGAAGCACAGGCCGAGCTGAAGGGTGTTTTGCAATGCGGCAGCGCGGCCCGTCGCGTGAGGGAAAGGCCGTAAGGCCTGGGCCACCACGATAGGGTAAATAGCGCCGTTAGCGACCGCCATCACGCAGAACGGGATCAAAATTTCTGCCAGTCCCGCGCCCGGAATAAAGCCTACTGCCCAAGTCCCAACGACGCTAAACGCGTACAGCACCAGCAGCCACGGCAGCATCTGCTGGCCTTCCCACTTTTGCAGCGCGGCGCGACAGCCGTAGCCGCCGACCAGGAAAGCGATGGTCTGCGGGACATAGCTCAGGCCGATCGCTGCCGGGCTGTAGCCCATATCGTGCAGAATAAACGGCGAGCCGGTTAGCCACGCGAAGAAGCTGGCGGAGCAGGCGGCGTAAATCAGGACGTTGCCGCGGTAGGCCCTGGTCTTAAGCAACGAGATGAAGGTGATCGGCTTCGCGTCAGCATGCTCCACTTTTTTGTGCGCGGGCTTGAGCGCGAACGCGGGCAGCATCAGGACCAGGGTAATCGCAAACAGCGTGGCAAAAATCGCCTGCCAGTCAAAATGCGCGAGGATCCAGCTGCCCAGCAGCGGGGCAAGGGCCGGAGAAAGGCCAACCAGCGGCATGATGGTGGCAAAAATTCGGTTGGTGCGCGACGCCGGGTAGTAATCGGTCACCAGCGCCTGCCAGGTGACCGCCGCGGCGCATACGCCCACCGCCTGAATAAAGCGCAGCACCAGCAGCCAGGTGGCATCGCGTACCCACAGCATGCCCAGACAGCCGACGGCAAAAATGGCCAGCCCCAGCAGCAGAACCGGCTTGCGGCCAAAGCGATCGGAGAGCGGCCCCCACAGCAGCTGTGCGAAGGCAAAGCCGGCAAGAAACAGGCTCAGGCTCGCGCTGATGGCGGCGGCAGGGGTTTGCAAATCTTCCTGCATGGCGGCAAAGGCGGGCAAATACATGTCGGTCGCTAAAAAGCCCAGCACGCTCAGGCCGCCGAGCCAGACTAAAAATCCTTTCCTGGGTTGCACTCGTTTTTCTCCTCAAGGAGGCAGGGATATATTGGCGCAGAGTGTAGGGAGTGCAAAGCGGCTTGTGAAACGCTAATATTTGGCGGTTGCATTCAAAAATTTTGCAGGCAGAAAATGTGGTCAGATTATTCTCTTGAAGTGGTCGATGCCGTTGCGCGCAACGGCAGCTTCAGCGGTGCCGCGCAGGAGCTGCACCGCGTTCCTTCGGCGGTAAGCTATACCGTGCGGCAGCTGGAGGAATGGCTCGCCGTTCCGCTCTTTGAGCGGCGCCATCGCGATGTGATATTAACCCCGGCCGGGGCGTGGTTTTTGAAAGAAGGGCGTTCTGTTATCAAAAAAATGCAGATCACCCGCGAGCAGTGCCAGCAGATTGCCAACGGCTGGCGCGGGCATCTCTCCATCGCCGTCGATAATATCGTCCGGCCGGAGCGCACGCGGCAGATGATCGTTGATTTCTACCGTCACTTCTCGGACGTCGAGCTGCGGGTGTCGCAGGAGGTGTTCAACGGCGTGTGGGACGCGCTGGCGGACGGCAGGGTAGAGATGGCTATCGGCGCGACCCAGGCGATCCCCGTGGGCGGGCGCTACGCTTTTCGAGACATGGGCATGCTGAGCTGGACCTGCGTTGTTGCGCGCCATCATCCGCTGGCGGCGATGGAAGGGCCGCTGAGCGATGACGCGTTGCGCAACTGGCCGTCGCTGGTGCTGGAAGATACGTCGCGGTCGCTGCCCAAGCGTATCACCTGGCTGCTGGACAACCAGCGGCGCGTGGTGGCACCCGACTGGGACTCTTCAGCAACCTGCCTGAGCGCGGGGCTGTGCGTGGGCATGGTGCCCGTCCACTTTGCGCGTCCGCGTATTGATGCCGGTGAATGGGTTGCCTTGACGCTGGAAAATCCATTTCCGGACGCGGCCTGCTGCCTCACCTGGCAGCAAAATGACGTGTCGCCCGCAATGGCCTGGCTGCTGGAGTATCTGGGAGATAGCGAAACGCTGAACAGGGAGTGGCTACGGGAGCCAGCGTAGCTGGCCCCGGAGAGGATTAACGGCGGTAGTCGCGGAAAGGACCGTCCGCAACGGAGCGACGCTCAATCAGGCGAGGGTGGACCTCAATGGACTGCGACTCTTCGCGCTTGCTGACGATCCTGTCCATCAGCATGTTGAAGGCCGTTTCGCCCAGCGAATCTTTCGGCTGGTGAATGGTCGTCAGCGCCGGGGTGAAGAAGCGCGCGTTGCGCACGTTGTCATACCCGATCACCGAAATATCCTGCGGCACGCGCAGGCCGAGCTCGTCTGCCGCACAGAGCGCGCCCATCGCCATGATGTCGCCGCCGCAGAAGACGGCGGTAGGGCGGTGCTGCTGCGACACGATCTGCTGCATCGCGCGGTAGCCGGACTCCGGCTCAAAGTCGCCCTGAACAATCCAGTTTTCCGGCACGCTGATCAGCGCCTCTTCCATCGCCTTCATGAACCCGGCCAGACGACCCGCGCCGGTGTTGCGCTCCAGCGGGCCAGGGATGACGCCGATATCGCGGTGTCCGCGCTCGATCAAATAGCGGCCGGCCATGTAGCCGCCTTCAAAGGCGTTATCGATGACCGAGTCGGTGAAATCGGCGCGCGCCTCGCCCCAGTCCATAACCACCATCGGAATGTGGCGATACTCCTCCAGCATGGAGAGAACGGACTCAGGGTATTCAGAGCACATGACCAGCAGGCCATCGACGCGCTTTTGCGCCATCATCGACAGATAGGCGCGCTGTTTTTCGATGTTGTTCCACGCGTTGCCCAGAATCAGGGTATAGCCTTTCTGGAAGCAGTTTTTCTCAACGGCTTCAATAATTTCGGCAAAGTAGGCCGCTTCGCTGCTGGTCGCCAGCAGGCCGATAGACTTGGTGTGATTAACCTTCAGGCTGCGCGCAACCGCACTCGGTGAGTAGTGCAGTTCTTTGATTGCAGCCCAGACGGCGTTGCGCGTCTCTTCCGCCACGAAGCGGGTTTTGTTAATAACATGTGATACGGTTGTAGTGGAAACGTTTGCGCGTTTTGCTACGTCTTTAATTGTTGCCATTAAATGTCACTCCAGACCCTATCCTAATGCCCTGAAAAATGGGGAGGTAAACGTTTGCCTTCTCTCACCCTTATTACGCAATTTTGAATTGCGACACGCCGGGAAAACGACACAGGACGTCAGGAGGGGGTCAATGGCCGGTACGCTAATAAATTTAGCGTGGAATTTTGTCCTATCTTGAGGAAAAGGGGAAGAGCAAAAGTGGTTATCATTTTAAATCCGGGAAGATTTTTGACGTAAACTGTGTAAAAATGAGCAAGCTCACTTTCCGTGTGGGGATTAAAAGGAGAAAAATTGATGAGTACCGATCTTAAGTTTTCGCTGATGACCACCGTTATTGTGCTGGCGCTGATTGTTGCCGGTGGTCTGACGGCTGCACTGCACTGATTTTGACGGGGGGAGATTCTTCTCCCTCCTGTAACCTTCCTGATTGTTACGCCTCCGGCAAATATCTTTTGCCAAATTGTTAACTTCTCATTTTTTGTGATTGATGTCATGCTTTTGGCTTCTTTGTTCTGCGTCGTGGTACGTTGCGGCATCCGGAGTTAATGCATGAAAATCAATTTCCCCCTGCTGGCCCTCGCCATTGGCGCGTTTGGGATCGGCACCACTGAATTTTCCCCAATGGGGCTGTTACCCGTTATCGCCCGGGGCGTAGACGTCTCGATCCCGGCGGCGGGGATGCTGATCAGCGCCTATGCGATCGGCGTGATGGTCGGGGCTCCGCTGATGACGCTGCTGCTTTCCCATCGCGGGCGCCGCAACGCGCTGATTTTCCTGATGGCTATCTTCGCCCTCGGCAACGTGCTCTCGGCCATTTCGCCCGATTACACCACGCTGATGCTGTCGCGCATTCTGACGAGCCTCAACCACGGCGCGTTCTTCGGCCTGGGCTCGGTTGTTGCCGCAAGCGTTGTACCCAAGCACAAGCAGGCCAGCGCGGTCGCCACCATGTTTATGGGGCTGACCATCGCAAATATTGGCGGCGTACCGGCTGCGACGTGGCTCGGCGAAGCGATTGGCTGGCGGATGTCCTTCCTGGCCACGGCCGGGCTGGGCGTGATCGCCATGGTGGCGCTGTTCTTCTCGCTGCCGAAGGGCGGGACGGGCGAAAGGCCGGACGTGCGCAAAGAGCTGTCGGTATTGGTTCGCCCGCAGGTGCTTTCCGCGCTGCTGACGACGGTGCTGGGCGCGGGCGCCATGTTCACGCTTTACACCTATATTGCTCCCGTCCTGCACGAGATCACCCGCGCGACGCCAGCGTTCGTTACGGCGATGCTGGTATTGATTGGCGTGGGCTTTTCCATCGGCAACTATCTCGGCGGCAAGCTCGCCGATCGGTCGGTTAGCGCAACCCTGAAGGGCTTTTTGACCCTGCTGATTGCCATCATGGTGGCCATACCGTGGCTCGCGCAAAGCCAGGTGGGAGCCGCCGTAGCGATGGTCGTTTGGGGCGCCGCCACCTTTGCGGTCGTTCCGCCGCTGCAAATGCGAGTGATGCGCGTTGCGCACGAGGCGCCGGGGCTCTCTTCTTCGGTGAATATCGGGGCGTTTAACCTGGGGAATGCGCTGGGCGCGGCTGCGGGTGGCGCGGTGATTTCAGGCGGGCTGGGATATGGATTTGTGCCGGTGATGGGCGCGATCGTCGCGGCCCTGGGGCTGCTGCTGGTGCTGATGTCCGGTCGTAAACAGCCGGAAACGGCCTGCGCGGTAGACTAAATAAAAACGCAGAAGGGCGAACCCTTCTGCGCGGCTCTTACGCGGCGAAGTTCTTCGCCACAAACTCCCAGTTCACCAGCGCCCAGAAGTGCTCCAGGTAGTTCGGACGGGCGTTACGGTAATCGATATAGTACGCGTGCTCCCACACGTCCACGGTCATCAGCGGCGTTGCGCTGCCGGTCAGCGGCGTACCGGCGTTCGAGGTGGAAACGATAGCCAGCTTGCCATCGGCCTCTTTTACCAGCCAGGTCCAGCCGGAACCGAAGTTTTTCACTGCGGCATCGGTAAACTTCGCTTTGAACTCTGCGAAGCTGCCAAACGACGCATTGATGGCATTCGCCAGCTCGCCGGTTGGCTCTCCACCCGCGTTCGGCGCCAGGCAGTGCCAGTAGAAGGTGTGGTTCCACACCTGCGCGGCGTTATTGAAGATGCCGCCTTCTGAGCTGCGCACGATCTCTTCCAGCGTTTTGCCTTCAAAGTCGGTGCCTTTGATCAGGTTATTCAGGTTGGTGACGTAGGTCTGATGGTGTTTACCGTAGTGGTATTCCAGGGTCTCCGCTGAAATGTGCGGGGCCAGGGCGTCTTTTGCATATGGTAGTGCAGGTAATTCGAACGACATTGCTACTCTCCTTATTGTTTTGATGTTGCCAATAACCTTACAGACAACAGGGATAGAGTAGCAAATTGAAAGGGTATGCAAAAGAGGAACTTACCCCGCCGCCAGAGCGGCAGGGCAGGGTTTAGCGGACTGTTTTCGGCGTCATCACGCGGCGTGCGCCGACGTAGTGGCGCACCCAATAATCTTCGCTGAGCGAGGTAATCTGGATGTCCTGACCGCTGCGCGGAGACTGGATGAACTTACCGTTGCCGACGTAAACGCCAACGTGGTCGGCCGTGCCGCGACCCTGGGTGCGGAAGAAGACCAGATCGCCATTTTCCAGTTCACCCCGGTTTACCGGAGACGCGTCGCGCAGGTGGTACATCTCGTTTGCCGTACGCGGAATGCGGAACTTGACTAAATCTTTGTAGGCATAATAGACCAGGCCGCTGCAGTCGAAGCCGGTGCGCGGAGAGGTTCCACCCCAGCGGTACGGTTTGCCGATTTGCCCCATCAGCTTGTTCATCGCCGTTTTTTGCGCTTTCTGCATGCGAACCTTATGCACGTCGGCAAGCTTCGCGGATTTAACGCATTTGGTTTTGTGCCCTTTGCGAACGGTACATTTTTCAGTGGCGAGGTTAGCGGCGGTTTTTTGTGCTTTAAGCTTCGTTGCGTGGGCAGTTCTGGAGGATTTGACGCTGGTCTTACTGGATGCGGTATGTTTGGTTTGCGTGCTGGTTTTTTCTTTGCCGTCTTGCTGGTGGTTTTTTTCTTACGTTCTGTGCTTTTCGCCAGATGCGTTTTTTGTACGGCAGAATGCCGCGCCTGTTCAGAGGCTTTCGCCGCTGGCGTGAGAGAAAGAGTGGTAAACAGTAAAGCACAGAGCGTGATCGAGATTTTATTTATCCGCGCCACTGGGCAGTCCCCTGGTAAATGCAGGCTTTCTATAATACCCGCGTATGATTTACAAAACCCGTCGATTCTAATCTATATAAAGCCGAGAAGTTAATAGCATTTTTCGATCAACGTTCCTGTTTCGTAAGCAAGTGCAAAAAAAATCATCAAATGAACCGTCGATCGCGCACTCCCTAAGCAAAACCTTACCTTGGCTGTGGTTAAACTTCATTTTCAATGCAACTTATCGCGACAACCGTTAAACTCTATAGACGTGATAAAAATGTTATTTTCCGATACCCGTTTGAACCGCTACAATATCAAACGAATGCCGTAACAGAAGTTTAAGGAAGCAAGACATGAGCACCACTATTGAAAAAATTCAGCGCCAGATCGCTGAAAACCCGATTCTCCTGTACATGAAAGGTTCTCCAAAGCTGCCTAGCTGTGGTTTCTCCGCACAGGCCGTTCAGGCGCTTTCTGCCTGTGGTGAGCGTTTTGCTTACGTTGATATCCTGCAAAACCCGGATATCCGCGCCGAGCTGCCAAAATATGCCAACTGGCCGACCTTCCCGCAGCTGTGGATTGACGGTGAGCTGGTTGGCGGCTGCGACATTCTGATTGAAATGTATCAGCGTGGCGAACTGCAGCAGCTGATCAAAGAGACCGCGGCGAAGTACAAAACCGAAGAGCCTGACGCAGAATAATTTTCTGCTCAAATAAAAAAGCGACCTGATAAGGTCGCTTTTTTTTTATTCTTCGCTGTCGCCCATCGGCAGCGGCCAGCCGCCCAGGCGCTTCCAGCGGTTGACTATCTCACAGAACAGCTCGGCGGTGCGCTCGGTATCGTAGAGCGCCGAGTGCGCCTGCGTGCCGTCAAACTCAATGCCCGCCGTAATGCAGGCCTTGGACAACACCGTCTGCCCCAGCGCCAGCCCGCTCAGCGCGGCGGTGTCGAAGGTCACAAACGGATGGAAGGGGTTACGTTTCAATGACGCGCGCTCGGCGGCGGCCATCGTAAAGCTGTGGTCGAAGGTCGCGTTGTGGGCCACCATGATGGCGCGGCTGCAGTCGTTATCCTTCATGCCTTTGCGCACCATTTTGAAGATGGCGTGAAGCGCGTCATATTCGCTCACCGCGCCGCGCAGCGGGTTTTTCGGATCGATACCGTTGAACGCCAGCGCTTCCGGCTGCAGGTTTGCGCCTTCAAAGGGTTCTACGTGAAAATGCAGCGTGGTGTCCGGTGTAAGCCAGCCCTGTTCATCCATCTTCAGCGTGATGGCGGCAATCTCAAGCAGCGCATCGGTTTTAGCGTTAAATCCGGCTGTTTCTACATCAATGACAACGGGATAAAAACCACGAAAACGGTCGCACAGACCGGTAAGTTGAGCGTTATCGGACATCAGGGTCTCTTACAAGGGGAAAAAAGCAGTGCGCATTATGGCAAATTTTGACGGGGGATGCAGTAAAACTACGGGCGCATAGTGCGCCCTATGGGATCAGTTGCCCAGACCGCGACCGGCGTCTTTGGCTTCGATCAGCTCGATTTTGTAACCGTCCGGATCTTCAACGAAGGCAATCACGGTGGAGCCGCCCTTTACCGGACCGGCTTCGCGGGTCACGTTGCCGCCGTTGCTGCGGATGCGCTCGCACGCTTCGGCCGCGTTGTCCACTTCCAGCGCGATATGGCCGTACGCGGTGCCCAGCTCGTAGCTATCGACACCCCAGTTGTAGGTCAGCTCGATCACCGCTTCCTCGCTTTCCGGGCCGTAACCCACAAACGCCAGCGAGTATTTGTATTCCGGGTTTTCGCTGGTACGCAGCAGCTTCATGCCCAGCACGTTGGTGTAAAACTCGATTGAACGTTGCAGGTCGCCAACGCGCAGCATGGTGTGAAGTAGGCGCATAATTTCCTCTTAACCAATGGAATGGATTATCTTTTTTAACAGAAACGATGTTTGAGTATAGCGGCGAAATATCGCCGCTATCAATGACTCTGGCAGGAATTACAGAGAAGGGTAGTCGGTGTAGCCTTCCGCGCCGCCGCCGTAGAAGCTTTCCGGGCGCTGCGGGTTCAGCTCGGCTTTTTTCTGCAGGCGAGCAACCAGGTCCGGGTTGGCGATGAAGTCGCGGCCAAACGCCACGGCGTCGATCAAGCCTTTCGCGATCAGGTCTTCCGCTTTCTCAGGCGTGTAGGCACCTGCACCGATGATCACGCCGTGGAAGCGCTCGCGCACTTTCTGACGGAAGCTTTCGGTATAAGGCTGGCCGCCAGCCCAGTCCGGCTCGGACATGTGCAGGTAGGCGATCCCGCGTTTTGCCAGCTCTTCAATCAGGTACAGCGCGTCTGCTTCTTCATTCGGGCCGTTGTCGACGTTCTGGAAAGAGCCGATCGGAGAGACGCGGATCCCGATGCGATCCGGGCTCCACTCCTGGCACACGGCGTCAACCACTTCCAGCACCAGGCGGGCGCGGTTTTCAACGCTGCCGCCGTACTGGTCGGTACGGTGGTTAGAAGAAGGCGACAGGAACTGGTGCAGCAAATAGCCGTGAGCGGAGTGCAGCTCGACGAGGTCGAAGCCGGCTTCGCGAGCGTTGGCGACCGCCTGGCGGAAATCGTTCACGATGCCAGGGATCTCGTTCAGCTCCAGCGCGCGAGGCATAGAGGTATCGACGCGGATGGCGTTGCCGTTTTCATCGCGCAGGGAGGTGCGGGTATTCGCGCTCAGGGCAGAGGCGGAAACCGGTGCCTGGCCGCCGGGCTGGATGCTGCTGTGTGAGATACGGCCAGTATGCCACAGCTGAACCGCAATGCGGCCCTCTTCAGCGTGAACGCCCGCGGTGATTTTCTTCCACGCGGCAATTTGCTCCGGGCTGTGCAGCCCCGGCGCGCCGGCGTAGCCTTTCGCCTGAGCGGAAATCTGCGTGGCTTCCGAGATAATCAGGCCCGAGCTTGCGCGCTGGCGATAATATTCACCCATCAGAGGCGTAGGGATGTCACCCGGCTCAATGCTGCGCAGGCGGGTAAGGGGAGCCATAAATACGCGGTTTGGCGCGGTAACGGCGCCCACTTTCAGTGGGGTAAATAACTTTTCAGCGGACATAAAAGCTCCTGAGTAGACCAGTCGACTAGTAATGGGTTAAATAAAAACGCCTGCTATACGCGAGGCGTTGTGATACTGCTTTTCACATGTGCCAGCGCGCTTTCCAGCGGCACGGCACTGCGAGAAATTTTGGCCTGAAGGTTTGCGCCCAGCCAGAGCGAATAGAGAACCTGCGCCTGCGTTAGCGGGTCGCCCGTGAAGCTCAGCGTTTTCTCCTCGCGGCCTTTATCCAGCGCCTGCGCCAGAAGCGCAATCACGCCGCTGGCACCTTTATCCATGGCGGTCCGCATATCTTCAGAAAGATCGCAGACTTCTGCAGAAAGTTTTACCGTCAGGCAGCCGCTGATGATGCCCTGCCGACAGAACTGCGTCAGCGTCTCCTGATAGTAGTTCAGAACGCGATCGCGGTAGTTGCCTTCGCCGCTGGCAAAATGAACCGCCAGGCGTTGATGATAGTCAGCGTAATGCCGCTCCAGCATCGCCACGCCGAAGGCCTCTTTGGATCGAAAGTAATGATAAAACGAACCCTTCGGCACTTCAGCGGTTTTTAGCAGCTCGCTCAGCCCCATGCCGGTAAACCCGCGATGCATGCAGAGCTGCTCGCCGGTTTCCAGTAAATGTTCGCGCGTATCGTGTTCTGTATTTCTGCTCATGCCGTCACTCTAATAGACCATTCGGTCTAATTCAAGCCCGTTATGATCGACATTGCGCCAGAATATCCAGCTGCTGCTGATAAACGCTTGTTTTTACGTCCATCATTCCCAGAACGGTGGAGAACAAATTGTCCTGTGACACCGCACTTTTTGCTGCACGTTCGCGCAGGCACTGCTCGTTGACGCCAAAGTTTTTTGCATAGTCCGGGGACAGCCAGAAGATAAACGGAATATGCGTTTGCTGCTCCGGGGCCAGCATATACGGCGTGCCGTGAAGGTAGATACCGCTTTCGCCCAGCGATTCACCGTGATCGGATAGATACACCAGCGCGGTATTTATGCTTCCCTGGCGCGCCTTCAGCGTATCAATGGTTTTGCTGACCATGCTGTCGGTGTACAGAATCGTGTTGTCATAGGTATTCATCAGCGCCTGATGATTACAGTCCTGGATTTCGTTGGTATCGCAGGTCGGCGTGAACTGTCGGAAGCTCTCCGGGTAGCGGCGGTAGTAGGCCGGGCCGTGGCTCCCCATCAGGTGAATGACCAGAACCGTATCCTGCTTCAGCCCGTCCAGCACGTTGTCCAGCCGGTAGAAATTCACGTCGTCAATGCACGACTTATCCTTGCAGAACTGGTCCAGGTTCCACTGGGTCATGTCCGTGTGCGGGATGCGGTCGCAGGCGCCCTTGCATCCGCCGTCGTTGTCGCGCCAGAGAAGGTTCACGCCCGCGTGCTTGAGCACATCGAGCAGGCCTTCCTGATGGCGCGCCAGATCGGCATCATAATGCTGGCGCGTCATCCCGGAGAACATGCACGGAACGGAAACGGCCGTTTCGGTACCGCAGGAGGTTGCTTTAGGGAAGTTAATCACGTTCTGTTTTTTCAGCTGCGGGTTCGTTTCGCGCTCGTAGCCGTTCAGCGAATAGTTCGCCGCGCGCGATGCTTCCCCCACCACCAGTACCAGAACGGTTTTTTTCTGCTGACCCGCAATCAGCGGGCCTTTGTGGGCATCTTCCCCAATGTGCACCAGCGTTTGATCGCCAGCAAACCAGCGGGTTTTGCTGTATTTCATGAGGGCGCTGACGTAGTTCGCCGGGGTCACCATTTTGACGATGGCCTTATTGTTGCGAAACAGCGACGCGTAATCTTTATAAAATACGGAGGCAACAAGGATAATCACCAGCAGCGCGCCCAGTATCGCTGCAACGCGCGTAAGCAGTGCGTACCACCATTTACCGGTACGAATACGCGTTAGCGCGAGCACCACCGACGGCACCAGACCCGCAACCACAATCCACAAAATCATCTGCGGCGTGACCAGCGCGGTGGCTTCCTGCGAGTTAGTCTCAAAGACGTTAACCATCATGTTCTGATCGATAACCGCGCCGTAGGCGTACATAAACCACGTCGCTGCGGCGCATCCCATCGTCAGCACAATCAGCAGCGGCTTGCGGATATACGGGATATTGAGCAGGCTGAAGACAATCACCCATCCGCAGAACAGCACCAGCGGCACCGAGGCGGCGAAGAGGACGTCATGCAGATGCGATGGCGCGATGATCGCCCAGCTGCGTTGAATGAAAAGCGCATTGAGCGCCGTAAAGAAAAGGGCGCAGCCCAGAGTGAATTTTATATCGTTACACTGTAACTTTTTAGCAAACCACATCATTAAAAAACCATTCTTTATAGTGATAGCGCAAGTATAGGGAGGGAAGATTAGTGAAACCTTAATGCCATAATTCTGTGCTAATCCTCTTGCATGCTGGGCATTTAGCGTCTTCACTGTAGTTGAATATTGGCGTTTCGGAGGTGTTTGTGGCAGAGCAGCTGGAATTTTTCCCCGTCCAGAGCCCGTGCCGGGGTATTTGCCAGGTGGACGAGCGCGGATACTGCCGCGGATGCATGCGCACCCGCGACGAGCGTTTTAACTGGCAAAACTTTAGCGACACGCAAAAGCAGGAGGTGCTTCGCCTCTGCCGACAGCGCCTTTTGCGCAAATTACGCGCAAACAAAGCCGATCAACCCGAAGAACCTCAGCAACCCTCACTGTTTTAATCCGCTAATTGCGTATACTCAGGGCATGACTTCCTTGAGGAAAATGTTATGGTTCAGCGTATTACCCTTGCCCCACAGGGCCCGGAATTTTCACGTTTTGTGATGGGCTACTGGCGTTTGATGGACTGGAATATGTCCGCCCAACAGCTTGCCAGCTTTATTGAAGAACACCTCGACTTAGGCATTACGACGGTCGACCATGCCGATATCTATGGCGGCTACCAGTGCGAGGCGGCCTTCGGTGAAGCCCTCAGGCTGGCACCTGCGCTGCGCGAGCGCATGGAGATCGTGACGAAGTGTGGTATCGCCACTACGGCAAAGCCTGAAAACGCGCTCGGGCACTACATTACCGACCGCAAACATATTATTGAAAGCGCCGAACGGTCGCTGGTGAACCTGGCAACCGACCGTATCGATCTGCTGCTGATTCACCGCCCGGACCCGCTAATGGATGCAGATGACGTTGCGCAGGCGTTTCTTGAGCTGCACCAGAGCGGCAAGGTTCGCCACTTCGGCGTGTCGAACTTTACGCCAGCGCAGTTCGCGCTCCTCCAGTCCCGTCTGCCGTTTACGCTGGCGACGAATCAGGTCGAAATCTCTCCGGTGCACCAGCCGCTGCTGCTGGACGGCACGCTCGATCAGCTTCAGCAGCTGCGCGTTCGCCCGATGGCGTGGTCGTGCCTCGGCGGCGGCCGTCTGTTCAATGACGATGAGTTCCAGCCGCTGCGCGATGAGCTGGAGGCCGTCGCCCGCGAGCTGAATGCCGAGAGCATCGAGCAGGTGGTTTACGCCTGGATACTTCGCCTGCCGTCAAAGCCGCTCCCTATTATTGGATCCGGCAAAATTGAGCGCGTCCGCTCCGCGCTGAACGCGGAAGCGCTGGAGATGACCCGCCAGCAGTGGTTCCGCATCCGCAAGGCCGCACTGGGCTACGACGTTCCGTAATCTGAAAAACGCTGACTTTCCGGTGAATTCTTCGGCCCTGGTATACACTTAAGAGGCTAAAAATTAACCCGGGAGGTCACATGAAGCGTTTTGTTCTGGCTGTGGTTGCATTGGCTGTTTGCGCAGGGGCGCAGGCGGCCAGTGATGAAGTGGAAATGAATCTCGTCACGTCTCAGGGTATCGGCCAGTCCATCGGAACGGTAAAAATCACCGAAACCGACAAGGGGCTGGAATTTGCGCCCAATCTGAAAGCACTCCCGCCCGGCGAACATGGCTTCCACGTTCACGCAAAAGGCAGCTGCCAGCCCGCAATGAAAGAGGGTAAAGCCTCTGCCGCGGAAGCGGCGGGTGGTCACCTCGATCCGCAGCACTCGGGCAAGCACGAAGGGCCTGACGGCATGGGGCATCTTGGCGATCTGCCCGTGCTGGTGGTGAACAACGATGGCAAAGCCACGGACCCGGTCGTAGCTCCGCGGCTGAAAAAGCTGGATGAGGTCAAAGGCAAAGCGCTGATGATCCACGTCGGCGGCGACAACATGTCCGACAGCCCTAAACCGCTCGGCGGCGGCGGGGCGCGCTACGCCTGCGGGGTGATCTGATCCCCAATCGTTCCCGGTGGCGGAGCCTGTTCCAGCTGCGACAGCGAACAGTGCAGCCGCCATACGATAGACGCCAAATCCCGCGCGGCCGGAAGGTGATGGCGCGCGAGGCTATCGCAAATTCGCTGCAGTTCGGCAAGCGTTACGCTCAGCGGGCGCTGCTGAACGCCGCGCTCGCTCATCACGTCCCTCAGCAACGCAATACAGATATCGCGCACCTGCGAAAGCGGGTCCGAGCGCGTTTCCCACGCGCGCAGCTGCCACACCACGTGCGAGCAGTTCAGCAACACCACGCCCCAGCGCAGCAGCCAGCGGCGGGAAAGGGAATCCTGGCTGGTGTTAAGCTGGCTAACATGATGATAAACCAGGGATTCATATTCGTTTTCGCTCAGGTGAGGCTTTCGGCTCAGCTGATCGACAAAGCCCCGGCGCAGCTCGCGAATGTGGCGGCGGCTCTTACGGGCGTCCGACCCCGGGCGCAGAACGGCAAATGCCAGCCACGCCAGCCCGACGCCGAGGATTTTCGCCAGGTTATCGTTGAGGAAATCGGCGAAATCATAAACCGGCGGGTTGGTGACGGAGATAAACGAGCCCATAAAGACGATCAGCTGCCCCCAAAGCCCCGCCAGCTTCGGCATTTGCAGCTTTAGAAGCTGCATGGTGGTCAAGAGCGGGAAGAGAAACAGCAGAAACTGCCACAGGTCGCTAATCTGCACCATCAGGCCAAACTTCACCAAGAAACTGAACAGCGACAGCAGCACCAGCGTGCGCAGCAGCAGCGTCAGGGAGTTGAACGGCGACGCGGCGACGGAGTAGAGCACGCAGCTGATGGCCGCCAGGGTCAGCGCCGCGCTTCCTGCCTCCCACTGCGTGGCGATCGCCCACGCGCCGACGAGCGTGAGCGCGCAGAAGGTTCGAAAGCCGCTCCACAACGCCTCCATATAGTCCGTGTGCCTCGTGAGCGCAGGGCTGGCGGGGATCGCAAATTCCGTAATCGGCGTGGCGTTTTCCACGGCCTTTATCCAGCGGCTGCTGCGCAGATACAGGCGGCAAAAATAGTTCAGGCGCTGCCAGAACGCGCGGTGGCGGTAGTCGTATTCGTCCGTAGGGGCGAGCGGGGCGATAATGCGCGATACGGTATAGATGTCCGCGTCGGGGCGCGCGAGCGCGGCCAGGAGTGCATCGATCACCTCCCGGGTTTGCGCCGGAGGCGTTGGCCAGCTGAGCAGCATGCGCCGCAGGCTGGAGATGGCGCTGGTCATGCGCAGCTGCTGGTGAAGCAGATAGTTAAGCAGTCGGTTCTGGCGACGGAAGCGGTAATGGCTCCAGAAGGCCTGGATGCGCAGGAGGTTCATGGTCAGGATCTGGGCGATGACTTTCTCATGCGCCAGGCGGATGTCGTCATTGGTGTCCGGCTGCCAGAGCAGGCTGGCGTGCTCAAGCAGGCGGGTATGCATCGTCCTGAGGGCGGTGATAAGCGCCGTCCCATCGGACGTGCTGGGCAGGATCATCATCATCAGCCCGCCGCTCAGGATACCGACGATCACCTCACAGACCCGGGCCTGGGCGATGTCCCACAGCTCCGTGGTGTCCAGCACGTTAACCACCGGAAAAGCGATAATCGCGGCGGTGTAGCCCGCCAGCTGAAAGGCGTAGGCGACGTTGTTGGTAAAATGCGCGCAGGCCCAGGTGCAAAACCCCAGCCAGGCCGCCATGCTCAGCAAGAAAAGCCACGGATCGTTCAGGGTATGCCCCGCGATAATCAGCGCCGCCGTGGCGCCCAGCAGGCTGCCGGCTACGCGCCCGAGGCTTTTGCTGATTACGCCGCCGACGGTGGGGAAGCTGACGACCGCCGCCGAGGTCATCGCCCAGTAGGGCTGATCCAGATTCAGATAGTAGGCGATGGTTAACGCCACGCACATCGCAATGCCGTTTCGCAGCGCATAGCGCCACTGGGGGCGCGTCGCTTTAAGCCACGGCGTGTTGCGCCAGGAAAAGGCCTGCAGGTTCATCAATGGGTACCGATAGCGACGGTACAGGTGGTGCCGGAGACCAGCGTAATGTCGGCGGGCAGCTTGTCAAATTCGACCCGCACCGGAATACGCTGCGCCAGGCGCACCCACGGTACGTTCGGCTTGATGTCGGGCACAAGGCCGGAATCTATCTCTACGCTTTGGTCGTAAATGGCGCGACCGATGCTGGATACGTGACCCTGTAACGTCTGCGAGCCGCTGTAGAGTGTCACGGTGGCAGGGGCGCCTTCTCGAATGTGGCGTAGCTTGGTCTCTTCAAAATAGCCAACCACGTAGAAAGAGTGGCTATCGACCAGCGCAAAGACCGGCTTTCCCGTTGTGGCATAGTCGCCCACACGCGTTGAGAGATTTGTCACCCAGCCGTCTACCGGAGCCTTAACCACCGTTTGCGTCAGCTGCCACTGGGCCTGCTTCAGGGTGGCTACTGCCACGTCGACGCTGGCCTGCATCGCCTTGACGTTGATGTTTGCGGTATCTAAAGCTTCTGCGGAAATGTAGTTTTGCGATAAATGGCGGCGGCGGTTTGCCTCGTTGTTGGCTTTCGCCAGATCGGACTGGGCCTTGGCGAGCTGGGCCTGGGCGTTGAGCACCGCAATATGGAAAGGCGTATCGTCGATGCGAAACAGAACATCGCCCTGCTTAATAAACTGATTATCCTTCACCAGAAGCGTGGTGATACTGCCCGATACCTGAGGGGTAATGCTGACCTGCTCGGCGCGGATTTTGCCGTCGCGCGTCCAGGGAGACTGCATGTAGTAATTCCAAAGCCACCAGCCAGCGATCAGCGCCAGGGCAAATACCAGCAGGGTGGAAAAGTATTTCAGCGTTTTCATCGACATATTCACCATACAATCAATACGGCAAGGCCCAGACACACGGACAGCGCAAACAGGGAGAGATCCATCAGCATGGGATGCCAGATTTCGCCGGAATACATCCAGTCGCGCAGCAGACGGTGCGCGACGAGCCAGATCAAAAAGCCCAGAAGAACGGCCTTAAACAGAGGGGGGAAATAGACTGAAGCACCGACGATCAGGTCCTGAAGTGGGAGACCCGTCGAGCTGTAAGAAAACGTCACGAGCAGTGATCCTTTGCTTTGGGTAGAATGACAAAATCATTTTTCTTAACACAACGAAGCGTCAATCTTCAGTGTAAGTCATACTTTGTGCCACGACGAATGCAGTATTGCATTTGTTTTGGCAATACAAATGCTGCACACTATTCTAAAATCAGTATAATAACTTAGCAAGCTAATTATAAGGAGATGAAATTGGAATCGCCATTAGGTTCTGATCTGGCAAGGTTGGTACGCGTCTGGCGTGCTCTGATTGACCATCGCCTGAAACCTCTGGAGCTTACCCAGACGCATTGGGTCACGCTGCACAACATTCACCAGCTGCCGCCCGATCAGTCGCAGATTCAGCTGGCCAAAGCGATAGGGATTGAACAGCCCTCGCTGGTGCGCACGCTTGACCAGCTTGAAGATAAAGGGCTTATCTCCCGCCAAACCTGCGCCAGCGATCGTCGCGCGAAGCGTATCAAGCTCACGGAAAAAGCGGAGCCGATCATTACCGAAATGGAAGCGGTGATCAGCAAGACGCGAGGGGAGATCCTTGCGGGGATTTCACCAGACGAACTTGAAATGCTCGTTGGGCTTATTGCGCGTCTCGAGCAAAACATTCACGAGCTGCAGGCTCGCGACTAGCAGTGAAAAAAGGCCTTGCATCCGCAAGGCCTTTTGTTAGTGAAAGACCACGACGCGATTCCGCCCTGTTTCTTTGGCCTCGTACATCGCTTTATCCGCACACTCCACGCACTCTTCAGGTGAAATCGCGCCTGACGCAGCGGTGAATACCCCCATGCTGATGGTGATCGTTTCAGGCAAATGGCCGCCGCTGCTGATTTTGTCAAAGCTGCTGAGGTGCATGCGGATGCGCTCGGCCACCTGCCGCGCCGCGTCGGACGGCGTGTTTGCCAGCATCAGCACAAACTCCTCGCCGCCGATGCGCGCAGCAATGTCCTGCGGGCGCACGGAGTCCATCAACAGATTGGCGACAAACATCAATACTTTGTCGCCCTGCAAATGTCCGTAGCAATCATTAATGCGTTTAAAACGATCGAGATCGCTCACAATAACGGAGACGGGGTGATTAGCGTTTGCCGTTCTCAGCGCCTGGGTTAACGATTCATAAAAATAGCTGCGGTTGTAGAGCCGGGTGAGAGGGTCGCGAATAGAATTTTGATATGACTGTTCATATTTTAACGTTGAGGCACGATAAAGATTAAATACATCATATAGCAGCACGAAAATAATCAATAACGTGGCGACGGTTTCAAATAAGCGCGCGCGATACCATGAAAAATCCTCAGCGTGTCCGCCTAATAACAGCATGGTCAACGTCACGATATAACAGACGCATAAAAAATTACCGGCATGCCAGAACAGATCGCGCACGCGCGTAATAATCATCAGGGCGATTAGGGTGCCCGTCCAGAGAATAATTAATATGATATTAATTACCTGACTCCAGAGCGCCATAAACTGCAGCGTTCCGTTATCGACAAGGTCAACGGAGAGTATTGGCGAATTGCTGGAGTAGAGCCAGGCCAGCGTCACTATACAGGCTGTGAAAAGAACAACACCCGACACAACGATAACGTGGACTGCCCGCGATAGCGGGTGGTGACGCAGCGTATAGAGCACGGCAGATACGGTGAACAACACGGACATCAGCAGGTGGCGGAACGAGAAAAAGATCATCGCATCGTTGTAGTTAATCGCGTCGCGCTTGTAGTAATGGAGCCAGGCCGGGAAGCTGGACAGCGTGCCCGTCATGAGCAGTGCCGATCCGGCGAATGCAAACGCGATGGCGATCAGATAAAGACGTCTTCTGTCGCACCCGTATTTCATTACCATAAAACAGGCAATAAACAGATGAAATACCAGTAAAAAAATGGTCAGCGTAGGGAAGAGTAAGGGTGAAAATGAAGGTACCCACTCGGCGAATTTTAAATACAAGCCGTTCAATATACCAATAACGAGTATGCAGCCCATGCAGAAGCAAACATAGCGGTTCTTAACATAACGATTATTCAATATCATAGGTGTTTTGTAATAAAATAATTTAATTCATCATTTTTGACGTTATGCGGAGTTTACCAATTTAAGAACGGGATGCTTTGCGCAGGAGCAATATAAAGAGGTGATGGCGGAAGTATTCTGGATTTAAATATAAATGGCGTGAATGTATTGGGTGGGGTTATATATTTGATTGATGAATATAATAAAAGGTGTAGCCAAAAGACTACACCTTTTCAACATTAACGCGGAGAAACGGTAACCTGGCTGCCGTTGCTTGCAAGCACCACGCGCTGGCCAGCAGAGAAGCGCGTATTGCCTTGTTTCTGCACAACCATAATGGTGCTGCCGTCGTCTTTACGAATTTCCAGCTCTACGCCCTGGGTTTTGTTCATCGCACCCTGAACGCCCTGACCCGCAACGCCACCGGCTACTGCGCCAGCCGCGGTAGCCAGAGAACGGCCCGTGCCGCCGCCAATGGTGTTCCCGAGGAACCCACCCAGCACCGCACCGCCAATCGCGCCAACGACGTTGCTATCATCGCCACCCTGGATTTGAACAGGACGTGCATTAACAATCGTACCGTAAGTAACGTTCTGAACCTGTTTAGCTTCAGACGCGCTGTATACGTCGCCGGAAAGAGAGCTGTCATTGACACAGCCCGCCAGTGTTAAACCAATCAGTGAAACGCCCAGTACACGTAAAATCATTTGAATCTCCTGTTCACCAAAAACGCCCGCGTTGGGCATCCGTCATGGCTAAATTATATGGCATAAAAAGCCATCATTCCCATCTTTGCACTATCAATAAGAAAATTGTACTTGAATTTGACTTAACGGTGCATAAACAAATGTTGCACTGCGTGACGTCTCTGAGATTGTTAAAAAGTATTATTGGCGCATGGCAAAGCAACGCTGTTTATGGTGGAGTGTTTACCCCAAGCCCTCGCAACGTAAGGAAAGCGCATGAAATCGGGTCGCTACATGGGTGTGATGTCAGGCACCAGTCTTGATGGAGTTGATGTTGTTCTGGCCGCAATCGATGAAAACATGGTGGCGCAGCAGGCAAGCCTGACGTGGCCGATCCCCGTCTCGCTGAAAGAGGATATTTTGAATATCTGCCAGGGTCAGCAGCTCACGCTTTCGCAGCTTGGCCAGCTGGACGTGCGGCTGGGGGCGCTGTTTGCCGATGCGGTGCAGGCGCTGATGGATCGGGAAAAGCTCAAGCCGCAGGATATCGTGGCGATTGGCTGTCATGGCCAGACGGTCTGGCATGAACCGACCGGCGAAGCCCCGCATACGATGCAAATTGGCGACAACAATCAAATTGTGGCGAAGACGGGCGTGACGGTGGTGGGCGATTTTCGTCGTCGTGACATTGCGCTTGGCGGGCAGGGCGCGCCGCTGGTGCCCGCGTTTCATCAGGCGCTGCTGGCACACCCGACGGAGCGTCGCATGGTGCTCAATATCGGCGGGATTGCGAACCTGTCCATGCTTATCCCCGGGCAGCCGGTGCGCGGCTACGATACCGGCCCGGGCAATATGCTGATGGATGCCTGGATTTGGCGTCAATGCGCTAAGCCTTACGATAAAGACGCGCAGTGGGCCAGCGAAGGTAAAGTCATTCTGCCGCTGCTGCAGTCCATGCTCAGCGATCCCTATTTCGCGCAACCGGCACCGAAAAGCACCGGGCGCGAGTACTTCAATTACGCCTGGCTTGAGCGCCAGCTGCAGCCATTCCCGGCCCTGGCGGCTCGGGACGTTCAGGCGACGCTGGCGGAATTAACCGCCGTTTCTGTTTCTGAGCAGGTGCTGCTGAGCGGCGGGTGCGAACGTCTGCTGGTCTGCGGCGGCGGGAGTCGAAACCCGCTGGTGATGGCGCGTCTGGCTGCGCTGCTGCCGGGTACTGAAGTGACGACCACGGATGAAGCCGGGATCAGCGGCGACGACATGGAGGCGTTGGCCTTTGCCTGGCTTGCCTGGCGTACCGTCGCGGGTCTACCGGGCAATTTACCCTCCGTGACCGGCGCGCGGGAGGCAAGCGTCCTTGGGGCAATTTTCCCGGCGAATCCGCGACATAATCAGAGTTAACTGAAATTCAGCGCTAAGCGTAGTCGTTACTATAGAGGGGAAACGGGAGGACAGCCATGTCCTCCACGACCGGGAAAGTCTTTGGAACACGTCCATGAAAAAATATCTTCTTATTGCCGTACCTTTATTGCTGTCAGGGTGCAGCGCCTACAATCAGCTGGTTGAGCGCATGCAGACCGATACGCTGGAGTATCGCTGCGATGAAAAACCGCTGACCGTGAAAATCAACAACCCGCGGCAGGAAGCGAGCTTCGTTTACGATAACAAATTACTCACCCTGAAGCAGGGCATGTCGGCCTCCGGCGCGCGCTACACGGACGGGATCTACGTCTTCTGGTCGAAAGGTGACGAAGCCACGGTGTATAAGCGCGACAGCATCGTGCTGAACAATTGCCAGCTCGAAAACCCGAAGCGTTGAGATTTTCACAGGGGCGGCGCACAATAGCGTCACCCAATGTCTATTTCAGCTAACGCCATGTCAGATAACGACGAACTGCAGCAAATTGCGCATCTGCGCCGTGAATACACCAAAGGCGGTCTGCGCCGCCAGGATCTTCCCGCCGAACCGCTGGTGCTTTTTGAACGCTGGCTGAAACAGGCCTGCGAAGCGAAGCTTGCCGATCCTACGGCGATGGTTGTCGCCACGGTTGATGAAAACGGCCAGCCCTATCAGCGCATCGTGCTGCTCAAGCACTATGATGAAAAAGGGCTGGTGTTCTACACTAACCTCGGCAGCCGTAAAGCCCACCATCTGGAAAATAACCCGCGCATCAGCCTGCTTTTCCCGTGGCATATGCTTGAGCGTCAGGTGATGGTCACCGGCAAGGCTGAGCGTCTCTCCACGCTGGAAGTGGTTAAGTATTTCCACAGCCGTCCGCGCGACAGCCAGATTGGCGCCTGGGTCTCTAAGCAGTCCAGCCGTATTTCGGCTCGCGGCGTGCTTGAGAGCAAGTTCCTCGAACTCAAGCAGAAGTTCCAGCAGGGAGAAGTGCCGCTGCCGAGCTTCTGGGGCGGATTCCGCATTCCCATTGAGCAAATAGAGTTCTGGCAGGGCGGCGAACATCGTCTCCACGACCGCTTTTTATACCAGCGCGAGGACAGCGGCTGGAAAATCGACAGACTGGCACCGTAATCCCCAAATTTGTTGTGTTAAGCGCTAGCGCTACGTGCGCCAGCGCTTTATTCTATGGTCCTTTCGCACCAGGCGAAAAGTCGTGTACCGGCAAAGGTGCAGTCGTTTATACATGGAGAATTTGATGGCAAGCAGTAACTTGATTAAACAATTGCAAGAGCGGGGCCTCGTGGCCCAGGTGACGGACGAAGAAGCGTTAGCAGAGCGACTGGCGCAAGGCCCGATCGCGCTCTATTGCGGCTTCGATCCCACCGCTGACAGCTTGCACTTGGGGCATCTTGTTCCATTGTTGTGCCTGAAACGCTTCCAGCAGGCGGGCCATAAGCCTGTCGCACTGGTCGGCGGCGCTACCGGTCTGATTGGTGACCCAAGCTTCAAAGCCGCCGAGCGTAAACTGAACACCGAAGACACCGTGCAGGAGTGGGTGGATAAGATCCGCAAACAGGTGGCGCCTTTCCTCGACTTCAACTGCGGCGATAACGCTGCGATTGCCGCGAACAACTACGACTGGTTTGGCGGCATGAACGTGCTGACCTTCCTGCGCGACATCGGCAAACACTTCTCTGTTAACCAGATGATTAACAAAGAAGCCGTGAAGCAGCGTCTGAACCGCGACGACCAGGGGATCTCCTTTACCGAGTTCTCGTATAACCTGCTGCAGGGCTATGACTTTGCCTGCCTGAACAAGCTGCACGGCGTTTCCCTGCAGATTGGCGGTTCTGACCAGTGGGGCAACATCACCTCCGGTATCGATTTGACCCGCCGCCTGCACCAGAATCAGGTCTTTGGCCTGACCGTTCCGCTGATCACCAAAGCGGACGGCACTAAATTCGGTAAAACCGAAGGCGGCGCGGTATGGCTCGATCCGAAGAAAACCAGCCCGTATAAATTCTACCAGTTCTGGATCAACACCGCGGACGCCGACGTTTACCGCTTCCTGAAGTTCTTCACCTTCATGGACATTGAAGCCATCAATGCCCTGGAAGAAGAAGACAAAAACAGCGGTAAAGCGCCTCGCGCCCAGTACGTGCTGGCAGACGAAGTGACCAAGCTGGTTCACGGCGAAGAAGGCCTGGCGGCGGCAAAACGCATTACCGCAAGCCTGTTTAACGGTACGCTGAGCGACCTGAGCGAAGAAGATTTCGAGCAGCTGGCGCAGGATGGCGTGCCGATGGTCGAGATGGAAAAAGGTGCCGACCTGATGCAGGCGCTGGTGGACTCCGAGCTGCAGCCGTCCCGCGGTCAGGCGCGCAAAACCATCGCCTCTAACGCAATCACCATCAACGGCGAGAAGCAGGCCGACCCGGAGTATACCTTTGTCGACGGCGATCGCCTGTATGGCCGCTACACGCTGCTGCGTCGCGGTAAGAAAAACTACTGTCTGGTTTGCTGGAAGTAAGTAAAAGTAGCCAGGGGCGTGGGAAACCACGCCCCTTTTGTATTTTCAGGGTGTGGTAAGCAAAAAATGAAGAATATTCTCGCCATCCAGTCCCATGTTGTTTTTGGGCATGCTGGCAATAGCGCAGCGGAATTTCCCATGCGCCGCCTCGGTGCCAACGTCTGGCCCCTCAATACGGTACAGTTCTCTAACCACACGCAGTACGGCAAATGGACCGGCTGCGTGATGCCGCCTTCCCACCTCACGGAGATTGTGCAGGGCATCGCGGATATCGACCAGCTCAAGCGCTGTGACGCCGTGCTGAGCGGCTACCTCGGCTCGGCGGAGCAGGGCGAGCACATTCTTGGCATCGTTCGTCAGGTAAAAGCGGCCAATCCGGCGGCAAAGTACTTTTGCGATCCGGTGATGGGCCATCCGGAGAAAGGCTGCATCGTGGCGCCCGGCGTGGCGGAGTTTCACGTTCGTCACGCGCTTCCCGCGAGTGATATCATCGCGCCGAACCTGATTGAGCTGGAGATCCTCTGCGAGCACCCGGTCAACTGCGTAGAAGAGGCCGTAAGCGCCTCTCGCGAGCTTATTGCCCAGGGGCCTGAGATTGTACTGGTTAAACACCTCGCGCGCGCAGGCCTGAGCCAGGACCGTTTTGAGATGCTGCTGGTGACCAAAAGCGACGCGTGGCACATCAGCCGTCCGCTGGTGGACTTCGGTACCCGACAGCCGGTCGGCGTGGGCGACGTGACCAGCGGCCTGCTGCTGGTTAAGCTGCTGCAGGGGGCGGCCCTGCGCGATGCCCTTGAGCACGTGACGGCGGCAGTGTATGAAATTATGATTGCGACGAAGGATATGCGGGAATACGAGCTTCAGGTCGTGGCGGCGCAGGATCGTATTGCGAAGCCGGAGCACTATTTTAGCGCCACGCAGCTTTAAACATCACCCGGCGGCGCTGCGCTTGCATGGGCCTGCGGGATTTGTAGGCCGGGTAAGCGTCTGCGCCACCCGGCAACACAGGCCGCTCGGTTAGTTCAACCCTTCCGCCTTCAGCGCCGCTGCCACCGCAGGACGCGCCGCGACGCGCTCCATATACGACGCGATATGGTTTAATCCTTCCAGATCCAGCTTAACCGCGCGCGCCCAGCGCAGAACGGTGAACAGATAGGCGTCGGCGATGGTGAAACGCGCGCCGCAAATCCACTGATCGTCTTTCAACGACTCGTCAATGTACTTCAGCTTTTTCTCCAGTAGAGTGCGCACGGTAGGCTTGTACTCTTCCGGCGTGTCCGGACGGAACAGCGGCGTAAAGCCTTTATGCAGTTCGGTTGCGATATAGTTCAGCCACTCCAGCGTCTTATAGCGCGCAATGCTGCTGGTTGGGGCCAGCAGCTGGCGGTCAGGCACGCCGTCGGCCAGGTATTGCATGATCGCCACGCCTTCCGTCAGAAGCGTACCGTCGTCCAGCAGCAGGGCGGGCACTTGTCCTTTCGGGTTAATGGCAAAAAAGTCATCGCCGTTTTCCAGGCGTTTTTTCATCAGGTCAACGCCATCAAGCGTGAAATCTTTGCCGCTCTCGCGAAGGGTAATATGGGAAGCAAGAGAGCACGCGCCCGGTTTGTAGAACAGTTTCATCGGTAACTCCTTTTTGCTGAGGTTCCAGCTATGGTAGTGCGCGTTCGAATAAAAAAAAAGCCGCTAATGCATTAGCGGCTTTCGTTCAGTCGTTTCCCGATGACGTTACGCGGTAGCGGTTTGGTTCGCTTTAGCGTCTTTGTCGTCGTCCTGAGTCATACGATTCAGTTTTGGTGCGGTCAGCAGCATCAGCACGGCGATAACCGCGGTGGCGATACCAATCTGCATGAACACGGTACCGTACACGTTCAGAGAAACCAGCGGATCGGTCACGTTTTCTGGCACCGCCATCAGGTTTGCAATCTTACCGGCGATGATCGCTGCGCCAGCGGTGGTCAGGAACCAGCTGCCCATGATGAAGCCCATCAGGCGCTGTGGAACCAGCTGCGCAACCATTGCCAGACCCAGACCGGAGATCATCAGCTCGCCGATAGACTGCAGGGCGTAGCTCAGGATCAGCCAGTTAACGGAGACGATACCCGCGTCGGTAGCGAACTTCGCACCCAGCGGCAGCACCAGGAACGCACCGGAGCACAGCACCATGCCGATAGCAAATTTGTGCGGCATCGGCAGGCGGTCGCCCATCTTGTTATAGATAGCGGCCAGAATCGGGCTACCAATCATGATCCAGAACGGGTTCAGCGCCTGATACTGCTCCGGCTCGAACGCGATACCCAGGATGGAGTGCTCAACGTTACGGATGGCGAAGAAGTTCAGAGAGGTTGGCATCTGGCTGTACAGCACGAAGAAGACAATCGCTTCTACCATCAGAATGAAGGCAACAATCATCTTGCGGCGAGCGGCACCCTGCATGGCAAAGGCTTCTTTACCAAAGATAATCACGATACCGAGTGCGACAACGCCCAGCACGGCGCGCGCGATACCCTGGTTGTGCAGCAGCCAGGTGGCGATAGCGACCAGAACCACGACGCCTGCGATCGTTGCCAGCAGTTTACCCATGTGTACCGGCGCGAAGTCAGGTTTAGAACCGTAGTCTTTCACCCAGCTGCGGCAGAACAGGAAGTTCACCACGGTGATCAGCATACCGACGAAGCTCAGCGCGAACGCGACGCTCCAGCCAAACTTCGCAGCCAGCCACGGCGTTGCCAGCATAGAGAAGAAGGAGCCGATGTTGATGGACATGTAGTACATGGTGAATGCACCGTCCAGACGCGGGTCATCTTTGCTGTAGCAGGTCGACAGCAGGGAAGACGGGTTGGCTTTGAACAGGCCGTTACCCACGGCGATTGTCGCCATACCCATATAAACCACGGCCGCATCGTGGCCAGACCATGCAACCAGCCCGTAGCCAATGGCCAGGACAATGGCACCTAACATAATAACGCGTTTGGTACCGAGCACTTTGTCGCCCAGCCAGCCGCCGATAGCGACCAGACCGTAAACCAAAGCACTAAAGGAAGAGAACAGCGTGATGGAATCGGCTTCTGACATACCCAGCTGTTTTACCAGGTAGACCGCCATGATCCCTTGCAGGCCGTAGTAACCAAAACGCTCCCATAACTCAATAGAGAAGATGAGATAAAACGCTTTTGGCTGTTTAAAAGCGTTCATGCTCACGCTTTCATCTGTTGGTTTATTGTTTGCAGTAGACACATATACCTCTTTTTTTACATCCCATATTAACGGGGGTGTTCATAGCGTGATGACCGTAGTCCATCCGCTTTATAGTTATATTGGGAGGGGGAAACGGCAGGTAATGTTCACTATCCTGAACGTTCTGGCAATACGTTTGACATACTCTGTTACATATATCCGAATCGCTATAATCGACCCGTCATCTAAATGTTATTTAGCGTTAAATTTTGATGGTTGATTTTTAGTAGTTTTTTTCACTACTGGAGGCCCATAAAAATGGCTGTATGGCGATATGTTCTGCTATTTGTCCTTGATGGCAGTGATATAGCCTGTATTCTGAAAAATGACTGGTCTTATCTGCGGCTTGAAATGACTTTGGCCCTTGCTGGAGAGAGGCTTAGCGGGGTTTCTTCAACAAAAAAACAACATGACGTTATCAGAGTGATCGCGATCACATATGTATAGAAATTTTTGGTGACGAAAAAACAATTAACCTGTTTGAGTGTTAATTAACCGCAGGATCGCGAAGTCGTCAAAAGGAAAGGGCGTAGAGGGTGCGGCGAAAAGGAAGGTTAACAGTTGACCTTCCTTTTGTAAGGCTTTGAATGGCAAGGTTATGTCAGCCGTAGACCTTTTCTTTGTATTCACACAGATCTTCAATAATGCACGAACCGCAGCGCGGCTTGCGCGCGATGCAGGTATAGCGCCCGTGTAAAATCAGCCAGTGGTGGCAGTCCACCTTAAACTCCGCTGGAACCACTTTGAGCAGCTTCTCTTCAACCTGCTCGACGTTCTTGCCGGGGGCGAAGTTTGTCCGGTTTGAGACGCGAAAAATATGCGTGTCGACCGCGATGGTCGGCCAGCCAAACGCGGTATTGAGCACCACGTTAGCGGTTTTACGCCCCACGCCGGGCAGCGCCTCTAGCGCCGCGCGATCTTCCGGAACGTCTCCGCCGTGCTGCTCCAGCAGGATGCGGCAGGTTTTAATGACGTTCTCCGCCTTGCTGTTAAACAGGCCGATGGTTTTGATATACGATTTCACGCCGTCAACGCCCAGCTCGAGCATCGCCTGCGGCGTATTAGCGACGGGGTAGAGCCGCGCCGTCGCCTTGTTGACGCTCACGTCCGTGGCCTGAGCAGAGAGCAGCACCGCGATCAGCAGCTCGAAGGGGGACGTAAAGTTCAGCTCTGTCGTGGGGTGCGGATTCTCATCGCGCAGCCGGGTCAGAATGGCGATGCGTTTCTCTTTATTCATACAGCCTTCTCGGGTATCCCTTCCTGAACGCTGCGCTCGGCGGCGCGGCGCTTGCGTTTTTCATCAATGAGGTATTTTACCGCCAGCATCATGCCCAGGCCAATAAACGCGCCCGGCGGCAGCATCGCCAGCAGGAACGGCGTGTCGGTGTGGAAAACCTCGATGCGCAGGGATTTCGCCCAGCCGCCCAGCAGCGCGTCCGCGCCGTCAAACAGCGTGCCGTTGCCGAGAATCTCGCGCATTGAGCCCAGCACAAACATCGCGCCGGTTGCGCCCATACCGATAGAAAAACCGTCGAGCGCCGACATGGCGGGGCTATTTTTCACCGCAAAGGCCTCGGCGCGACCGACTACGATACAGTTGGTCACGATGAGCGGAATAAATATCCCGAGGGACTGGTACAGGCCGAACGCGTAGGCGTTAATCAGCATCTGCACGATACTCACCACCGAGGCGATGATCATTACATAAATCGGAATACGGATTTCCGTCGGCGTCCAGCGGCGCAGGGCGGAGATGGAGAGGTTGGTCAGGGTCAGCACCAGCGTGGTTGCCAGCCCAAGGCCAAGCGCGTTTGTCGCGGTGGACGTCACCGCCAGCAGCGGACACATCCCCAGCAGCTGTACCAGGGCGGAGTTGTTTTTCCAGAGCCCCTGAACGATAACCTCTTTAACCTGGCTCATGATTACTCCTCACAGGCGGTAAGATTGTTAATCTGCGCGGGCAGCGTTTCTGCGTACAGCCCGGCGCGCTTAACGGCGTTAACAACCGCGCGCGGCGTGATGGTTGCGCCGGTGAACTGGTCGAACTCACCGCCGTCTTTCTTCACCGCAAACGCGGCGTCATTTTCGCCGTGAATCACCTTGCCGGCAAAGTGCAAAATCCAGTCGCTCAGGCGAGGTTCGATCTTATCCCCAAGGCCGGGCGTTTCATGATGTTCGGTCACGCGGGTGCCGAGAACGGTGCCGGAAAAATCCGTCCCGACCAGAAGCTGAATAGCGCCCGAATAGCCGTCCGGCGCCGTCGCTTCCATAACAGCACCGACGGGGGCATCGCCCTTGCGCGCGATAAACACCCTGTGCGTTCCTTTGCCTAACTGCGGGGCCTGCACGACAAAGCAGCTTTTCTGCAGGTCATTATCGTAGAAGTCAGAAGGGATCACCTGGTCGAACAGCGCCTTTTGCTGCTTAACCGCCTGCTCGTCGATGGTGGTCTTCGTGAGCTCGTTCACCAGCGCGGTTAATCCCGTCAGGGTCGCGGCGAAAATGGCCAGCGTGACGCCGTGTTTTTGCATTGTCTTTAGCATGGCGAGACCCTTAGCGGTGGCCGTACACGCGCGGACGCGTGTAGTAGTCGATGAGCGGAACGGTGATATTTGCCAGCAGCACCGCGAAGGCGACGCCGTCAGGGTAGCCGCCGAAGCTGCGGATCAGCCAGACCAGCAGCCCCGCCAGCGCGCCGAAAATCAGGCGACCGCGGTTGGTCGTCGACGCGGTGACCGGATCGGTGAGGATAAAGAACGCGCCGAGCATGGTTGCGCCGGAGAGCAGATGCATCTGCGGGCTTGCCAGTGATTCAGGCGAAAAGATCCAGCCAAGCGTCGAACACACCGCCAGCGTGGCGATAAAGCTGACCGGAATATGCCAGCGAATCGCCTTTTTCCACAGCAGGAAGACGCCGCCCAGCAGATACGCGAGGTTAACCCACTGCCAGCCCGCGCCCGCCAGCACGCCGCTGTAAATCGCGGATTTCATGATCTGATCGACGCTTTGCCCGGCGTGCAGGGACGTTTTAAACGTATCCAGCGGCGTCGCCTGGCTGATGCCGTCTACGCCCATGCGCAGCGCGTTCATGTCCGCGCCGAGCGCCGTGTGGCCGGTAAAAATAACCTGCAGCGCGTCCATAAAGCCCGGCACCGTCGCGGCGATGTCATGCGGCGGCAGCCAGCTGGTCATCTGGACCGGGAAAGAGATAAGCAGCACCACGTAACCAATCATCGCCGGGTTAAACGGATTATGGCCCAGCCCGCCGTACAGCTGCTTGGCGATAATGACCGCGAATACGGTGCCCAGCACCACCATCCACCACGGCGCAAACGGCGGAATACTGATCGCCAGCAGCAGGCCGGTGAGCAGCGCCGAGTTATCGCCGAGGATGCGGGTAACGTTCATTTTGCGCAGCTTAAGCACGGCGGCTTCTGCCGCCAGCGCGCTGGCGCAGCCAAGGACGAGCTGAACAAGCGTGCCCCAGCCAAAAAACCAGAACTGTACGGCGATGCCGGGCAGGGCCGCCAGGCAGACCAGCATCATAATGCGCGACGTCTGGCGCTGGTTATGGGTGTAAGGGGAACTTGCGATTCTGAAAACCATTTAATCCTCGTTAACTGCTTGCTGCGCGGCTTTCTTTGCCTGAACGCGCGCAATCGCGGCAGCGACTGCGGCCTTGCGTGGGTCATCGTTTGCAGCCGGTGCTTGTTCTTCCTGCTGCGCCGCTTTGCGCGCTTTGGCGCGGGCGATAGCGGCCTCAACGGCGGCTTTGCGCGGATCAACCGGCACAGGCGTCTCTTCCGCGGGGGCTGCCTGGGCCGCTTTACGGGCCTTGGCCCGGGCAATCGCGGCTTCCACCGCAGCCTTGCGCGGATCGACCGGCTCGGCCTCAATCACCACGTCCTGCTGTGCGGCCTTACGGGCCTTAGCGCGGGCGATAGCCGCTTCCACCGCGGCTTTACGCGGATCGGCGTCCGCTTCAGACTGCGCGATCTGCGCTTTTTCCGCCTGGCGCGCGCGGGCCTCGGCTTTGCGCGCTTCACGGGCGGCGATCGCTTCGCTGTTGTCCGGCTTCGCGCCCGCAGGGATCACCACGGCCTGCGCCGCGTTGGCTTTTTTCTCACGCACGCGCGCCAGCGCGGCGTTAATGGCGTCCTGGTCCTTCTCTGCAGGCTGAACGGCGGTCTGCTTGTGCCGCTCCTGACGGGCCAGCTTCTCGCGCTCCAGGCGCGCCTGACGCGCTTCAAAGCGGGCTTTTGCCTCAGCGGCGCGTTTTTCTTCCATCGAGATGGCGTAAATTTCGGCCTTCTCCTGGCGGAAGTACTGCACCAGCGGAATGTTGCTCGGGCAGACCCACGCGCAGGCGCCGCACTCAATGCAGTCGGCAAGGTTATGCGCCTGTGCTTTATCGTGCAGCTGGCCTTTGCTGTACCAGTAGAGCTGCTGCGGCAGCAGATCCGCCGGGCAGGCGTCCGCGCAGGCGCTGCAGCGGATACAGCCTTTCTCTTCCTGCTCTTCGCCCATCTCGGTTGGGGAGGGTGCCAGCAGGCAGTTGGTGATCTTAACGACGGGAACGTCCAGCCAGGGCAGGGTAAAGCCCATCAGCGGGCCGCCCATGATGACCATCTGCTCGCTGCCGGGGCAGAACCCCGCCTGCTCAAGCAGATGACGAACCGGCGTGCCGAGACGCGCCCAGACGTTGCCCGGACGGGAGACGGATTCGCCCGTCAGGGTCACCACGCGCTCCGTTAATGGCTCTCCGTCCACCACGGCGCGCTTCACCGCATAGGCGGTACCGACGTTCTGCATCAGCACGCCGATATCCGAGGAGCGCCCGCCGTGCGGCACCTGCTTACCGGTCAGGATCTGCGTCAGCTGCTTTGCGCCGCCCGAAGGGTATTTGGTTGGGATCACGCGCAGGCTAACGTCGTGGCAGCCCGCCAGCACCGCGCGCAGCATCGAGATGGCCTGCGGCTTGTTGTCCTCAATGCCGATCAGCACCTCGCGGGGCTGGAGGATGTGCGCAAGAATGCGAATGCCCTCCACCACCTGCGCCGCGCAGTCCTGCATCAAGCGGTCGTCAGCGGTGATATAAGGCTCGCATTCGGCGGCGTTGATAATCAGGGTCTGGATTTTGTCGCCGCCGCCGCGCAGCTTGGTGCCGGTCGGGAAGCCCGCGCCGCCCAGCCCGGCCACGCCGAACTGATGGATACGCTCGATCAGCGCCTCGCGGCTGTGGGCGCGATAGTCGCTCCAGCCGTCACGATCGATCCAGCGATCTTCGCCGTCTGCCTCAATAATCACGCTGAGTTCCGACAGCGCGGAAGGGTGGGCGACGGTATGAGGAGCAATCGCCACCACTTTACCGGAGGTCGGGGCGTGAACCGGCAGCATGCGCCCGCGCCCGAAGGTCAGCGGCTGGCCGCGCAGGACGCTATCGCCTTCCTTCACGCACAGCTCGCCCTCGGCGCCGATATGCTGTTTAAGCGGCATCACGTAGCGCGTCGCCAGCGGAAGCTGGCGCAGCGGCGTGCCGTTGGACTGGGTTTTCATTTCGGGCGGATGAATGCCGCCGTCGAAATCCCAGATCTTCTCTTTTCTGAAAGCAGAAAATAACTTAAGCATGTTGTTCCACAGGAATGATACGAACCGGAATGGTTTGAAGATCCCACTTCCAGCTGTCGGTAGTCGTTTCAACCGGGCGCAATTCTATACACTGCGTCGGGCAAGGGGCCACGCAGAGGTTGCAGCCGGTGCACAGATCCGCCACGACGGTGTGCATGGCGCGGGTAGCGCCGACGATGGCGTCTACGGGGCATGCCTGAATGCACTTGGTGCAGCCGATGCAGTTCGCTTCGTCAATCACCGCGAGCGCGCGAACGGGCTCCTGCACGTCCTCGTCACCGTCGACGGGCTGCGGGTCAACGTTTAGCAGGGCGGCGATCTTCAGCATGACCGCTTCACCACCCGGCGCACAGCGGTTAATCTTCTCGCCCTGAACGCCGACGGCTTCGGCGTAGGGGCGGCATCCCGGGTAGCCGCACTGCCCGCACTGGCTCTGCGGCAGCAGCTCATCAATTTTTTCGACAACCGGGTCGTCCTCTACCGCAAAGCGGCGGGACGCGTAGCCGAGGATGATGCCAAACACCAGCCCCAGCACGCTAATTGACGCGATGGCAATCCAGATAGCACTCATTACAACTTCACCAGACCACTAAAGCCCATAAAGGCCAGAGACATTAATCCTGCGGTCACCAGCGCAATGGCGTTACCGCGAAACGGCGCGGGGATATCTGCCGCGGCCAGACGTTCGCGAATGGACGCGAACAGGACCATAACGAATGAGAAACCGACGGCGGCGGAGAAGCCGTACAGCGCCGATTGCAGGAAGTTATGGCCGAGGTTGATGTTCAGCAGCGCAACGCCCAGCACCGCGCAGTTGGTGGTAATAAGCGGCAGAAAAATCCCCAGCAGGCGATACAGCGCCGGGCTGGTTTTGCGCACCACCATTTCGGTAAATTGCACCACCACCGCGATGACCAGAATAAAGGCCAGCGTGCGCAGGTAGGTCAACTCCAGCGGGATCAGAATCCAGGTGTCAATCCACCAGGCGCAAATGGACGCGAGGGTCATGACGAACGTGGTCGCCAGCCCCATGCCCATCGCCGTCTCCAGCTTTTTGGAGACGCCCATAAACGGGCACAGGCCAAGGAACTTCACCAGCACGAAGTTGTTAACCAGCACGGTGCCGACAAAAAGCAGTAAGTAATCGGTCATTATTTAGCCTGAAATAAAAAAGCCGCCTATTATCGGATAAACCACAACGGGCGACAACAGGTTAACTGTAAGGGTATTACGGGTTAACGAAGGTATTTTTCACCCGCGTCGAGCGCTTGAAATAGGGCACCATAAGCGCCGCGGCCAGCAGAGGGAACAGAAGCTGACGGACGGCCAGCGCATCCGAAACCGGCGAAAAGGCAAATGCCTTCAGGGCCAGCAGCACGGAGACCAGCAGCCAGATGATGTAATGCTTCGGCACGCTTTTGCGCCGCTTAAAGAAGGCAATCGTCAGCCACAGCGTGTAGTACCACATGGCGATCGCAAACCCGAAGGAGGCAAACCATATCGCAATATTCAGCGTGCTCTGGGACATCAGGGTCTGAAGAGTCTGCGGGGTGATCAATGAGGCGGTATAAAGCAGAAGCGCCAGCGATGCGCTTAATAATGCAACCAGCAACCATGCCAGCGGGGCGATTAACCAGCCTCCAATTCTTTCTCCAGGCGATGCGGTCATGAGCTCTCCCATAAGTCTGCGCGAAATGTTGTACAGCTAATTTGCAGGGCGGTGAGTATATAACATTTCGCGCCGATGGCTACTGACTTATACGACGTAGCGCCATACGGATTTCGGCACCTCGCCCACGTTGAACAGTCGCCCGCCCGAGACAAGCTCCGCCCGGCGATGGTCAGCGGCGCGATACATATTGATGATGTCCTGATTATCCGACAGCGTGTAGTTAAGATGGTCAAACAGTTTTTCCAGGCTTTCAAGCGAATTGATTTTACGAAATTTTAATAAATAGTCCTGAACCGTCATTTTAATAAGCTTCCATATAAAGGTGAGTCATTCCCAAGCAGGTATTTCGGTTGAATAATAAACGGATTAAAAAAGAGGTAAACTGATCACTCAGATGATGTACCGAAATTAGGAGTTTTCTTTGAAGAAATTCAGGCATCAGACGATGCCTGGGGAAGAAGGTTAACGCTGTTCAACACCGCTGGCAATAAGTAACCGACTGATTGTGCCACCCGTCATGCTGGTGGAGATTACTTAGGCTGAACGGCTGCAACGGGCTCTGGCGGCTGGTAGTTATCAATATGGCTGGCGATGCCGAGCGAGATAACAGAAACACCGAGAACAACCCATCCCGCTAATTCAATGATTCGAGTAATAATTGTCGTCATGATTGGCACTTGCAATTTATCCATAAATTCAGATTGCGAATGTTACAGCGCGTTATTCCTCTCGGCAAGTGCTTTGGGAACGGTTCCCCCTAAACGACATCAGCAGGGTATTCAAATGTAACAAAAATGGCTGGCACGGGGTGCTATCTTTAAAGCGCTGGCGCATGATTAATCCGTCACGGCGTGGGGAAATGCCAGCACGAAATAAGCACATCACGCGAGAGGGGAACGCTATGAGTGAAAACATCCGTGTCGGGCTGATTGGCTATGGATACGCAGGTAAAACGTTTCACGCGCCGCTGATTTCCGGCACGCCGGGGATGGTGCTGGCCGCCGTTGCAAGCAGCGATGCGGCAAAAGTGCAGGCCGACTGGCCCAGCGTTCCGGTGGTTTCCGAGCCAAAACATCTTTTGAACGACCCTAATATTGATGTAATCGTTATTCCTACCCCGAACGACACCCACTTCCCGCTCGCAAAGGCCGCGCTGGAAGCCGGTAAGCATGTGGTCGTCGATAAGCCCTTTACCGTGACGTTGTCACAGGCTCGCGAGCTGGATGCGCTGGCAAGAAGCTTTGGCAAGCTGCTGTCGGTCTTTCACAACCGCCGCTGGGACAGCGATTTTCTGACCGTAAAAACGCTTATCGACGAGGGCACGCTAGGGGAAATCACCTATTTTGAATCGCACTTTGACCGCTTTCGCCCTCAGGTCCGCGACCGCTGGCGGGAGCAGGCCGGGCCGGGCAGCGGCATCTGGTATGACTTAGCCCCGCATCTGCTCGACCAGGCCGTCAATCTTTTCGGCCTGCCGGTCAGCCTGACCGTCGATCTGGCCCAGCTCAGGCCGGGCGCGCAGACCACCGACTATTTCCACGCCATCCTCAGCTACCCGCAGCGCCGCGTTATCCTGCACGGCACGATGGTTGCCGCCGCCGAGTCCGCGCGCTATATCCTTCACGGCACGCGCGGCAGCTACGTTAAGTTTGGCCTGGATCCGCAGGAAGAACGCCTGAAGAGCGGGGAGCGATTGCCGCAGGAGGACTGGGGATACGACATGCGCGACGGCGTGGTGACGCGCGTGGAGGGTGAGGAGCGGGTGGAAGAGACGCTGCTGACGATCCCGGGCAACTATCCGGCCTACTACGCGGCGATCCGCGATGCGCTGAACGGTTCAGGAGAAAACCCGGTCCCGGCCAGCCAGGCGATTCAGATTATGGAGCTGATCGAGCTGGGGATAGAGTCTGCCAAACATCGCGCCACGCTTTGTCTGGCATAAGGTACAGAGACGTTGTAGGCCGGGTGAGGCGCAGCCGCCGCCCGGCAAAAAGGCTTACGCAGCAGCCACCTTGTCCCGCAGCGCCTGCTTCTCTTGCGGCGTCAGGAAGGCCATCTCCAGGCCGTTGATCTGCGCCTGACGGATCTGCTCGCGGCTCAGCCCGGCCTCAGGGGCGGCGATGTTGTATTCATGGATAATATCCACGCCCTGAACCGCCGGATCGTCCGTGTTCAGCGATGCCAGCACGCCGTGTTCCAGGAACGTTTTCAGCGGATGCTTGTCCAGCGTCGCCACGGTGCTGGTCTGGATGTTGGAGGTCAGGCAGGATTCAATTCCGATGCGCTGCTCGGCGAGGAAATCCATCAGCGCGCGATCTTCAACCGCCTTCACGCCGTGGCCGATGCGCTCTGCGCCCAGCTCGCGGATCGCCTGCCAGATGCTTTCCGGACCGGCGGCTTCGCCCGCGTGCACGGTAACATGCCAGCCCGCGTCGCGCGCGCGGTTGAAGTGGGAAAGGAACAGGCTGCCCGGGAAGCCCAGCTCGTCGCCCGCGAGATCCACGGCGGTGATGCGATCGCGGTGCGCCAGCAGGGCCTCAAGCTCCTGCAGGCAGGCCGCTTCGCCGAAGGTGCGGCTCATAATGCCAATCAGGCGGGCCTGAACGTCGAAGGCCTCGCAGCCTTCGCGCACGCCCTCGATGACCGCTTCCACTACGCCCGCAACGGGCAGGCCGTGGGTCATGGCCATATAGCCCGGAGAGAAGCGCAGCTCAACGTAGTGAAGGCCGTTGCGGGCCGCATCCTCGATGTTCTCAAACGCCACGCGGCGGCAGGCGTCCAGCGAGGCCAGCATCTTGACGCCCCAGTCGAGTTTGCTCAGGAAGCTGACCAGATCGGGCTCATTGGAGGTGACCTGAACGTGCGGGATAAGCGTTTCGAGCGTTTGGGCTGGAAGCGTTAAGTTGAACTGGCGGCCAAGATCGAGGATGGTTTGGGCACGAATGTTGCCGTCAAGGTGACGATGAATGTCGGTGAGGGGTAGGCGTGTATCAATCATGGTCGCACTCTTTTCTGGTTAAAGTGCGCCACATTATAAAAACAAAACGAGGTAAAAAGCTATTTGCGCAAGGGAATATTCCGTTGCGCAATTGATTTACAGGAGCGCGTTAATCCCCGCGATAAGCCGCTGCACGCCTTGCTCAAGTTTACTGCGCGGGCAGCCAGCGTTCAGACGCACAAATCCACTTCCTTCCTCGCCGTAGGTGTATCCCGGCATGATCGCCACCTTTTGCTGCTCAATCAGAATTTTTTGCAGCGCGTGCTCGTCAATATTCAGCGGGCGCAGGTCGATCCAGGCAAGATAGGTCGCCTCCGGCGGCTGCCAGCCCAGATTCGGAAAAGCGCTGTTTAACGCGCGCGCAACGTACAGCAGATTGTCCTCCAGATAGCCGCGCAGGGCGTCCAGCCACTCAGCTCCCTGCTGGTAGGCCGCGATGTGCGCGGTCAGCGCCAGCACGGAAGGGGAAGATAGCCCGTCGCGACCCTTCAGGGCGCTCACGTACGCGCCGCGGCTCGCGTCGTCGCCGATAAGCCCGTACGCGCCGGTAAGCGCGGGGATATTGAAGCTCTTGGAGCCGGACGTCAGCAGCGCCCATTTTCCCTGCGCCACCGCGCTCCACGGCGTGTGGACGTGGTTTCCCCAGACCATATCCATGTGGATTTCATCGCTGATAACCGCGACGTCAAAGCGGGCGCACAGCGCGGCCATGGTCGCCAGCTCGTCCCGCGTCCAGACCTTGCCGGTCGGGTTTTGCGGGCTGCACAGCAGCAGAATTTTGTTTTCCGGTTTTGCCAGCTCGGCTTCAAGCGCCGCCATGTTGCCCTGCCAGCCCGAGGCGTTTTTCCCCATCGCGACGGGCACTACGCGGCGGTCGTTGCCCTCGATGGCTTTATAGAACGCATCGTAAGCGGGGGTGTGGACCACGATGCCGTCACCGGGATTTGACCAGATGCGGATCAGCTCGGACACCATGTAAATGACGGACGGACCGTAAACCACGGATTCGGTGTCGATATGACAGCCAAAGCGCTGCTGGAACCAGTGGGCCACGGCGGCCAGAAACTCATCGTTTTTCCAGCGGCTGTAGCCGAACACGCCGTGGTTAATGCGCTGGTGCAGCGCGTCGGTGATGCAGGGGGCGGTGGCGAAGTCCATATCGGAGATGGTGAAGGGCAGCAGGTCGGCGGCGCCAAAGCGGTCCGCGACGTAATCCCACTGCGTACACCAGGTGCCGTGGCGATCCACGACGGTTGAAAAATCAAACATGACGGTGCTCCTAAAAGTAAAACCCCCTCGTGGCGAGGGGGCGAGGCATCAGGCTTCTACTGTTCGCATCAGGGTGGCCAGCTCGTCCTTCACTGACTGCACCTGCGGGCCGATAACCACCTGCAAATTGTGCTCATTTAACTGTACCACGCCGATAGCCCGGTTGGCTTTGAGCGCGTCGGTGTTCACCTTCGACATATCCGCCACCGACAGGCGCAGGCGGGTAATGCAGTTGTCCAGCGAGGTAATGTTATCCGCGCCGCCCAGGGCTGCCAGAATAGCAGGGGTGTTATAGCCGGATTTGCCGACCGTACCCGCAACCGCCTGCTCTACGCTGGCGGTGTCCACGTCGCGACCCGGCGTTTTCAGGTTAAAGCGGGTGATGGCGAAGCGGAAGATCCCGTAGTACACCGCGAACCAAATCGCCGCCACAACCGGCACCAGATACCACTTGGTGGACAGGCCGTGCAGAATACCGAACACCACGAAGTCGATCACGTTGCCGTCGGTGTTGCCGATGGTCACGCCCAGCACGGCCATCACGGTGAAGCCCAGACCGGTCAGCACGGCGTGGATGAGGTACAGCACCGGCGCAACGAACAGGAACAGGAACTCGATTGGCTCAGTGGTTCCGCCCACGACGCAGGCAATCACGCCGGAGATCAGCAGGCCTTTAATTTTATGACGGTTTTCCGGGCGTGCGCAGTGGTACATCGCCAGCGCCGCGCCCGGCAGGCCGCCGAGGAAGGCCGGCATTTTGCCCTGAGACAGGAAGCGGGTTGCGCTTTCAGAGAAGCCGTGCGTGGTCGGGCAGCTCAGCTGCGCCTGGAAGATGGTCAGCGCGCCGCTCACGTCGTGGCCGCACACGTCCATGGTGCCGCCCGCTTCGGTAAAGCGGATCAGGGCCACCAGAATATGCTGCAGGCCAAACGGCAGCAGCAGACGCTCGCCGGTACCGAAAATCATCGGGCCGAAATCACCCGCGCCGTTAATGATGCGGCCAATGCCGGTAATGCCCATTGCGAAGACCGGCCAAATCAGCGGAATGACCAGCCCGAACAGCCCCATCACCACCAGCGTGATGATCGGTACAAAGCGGGTCCCGCCGAAGAAGGCCAGCGCGTCCGGCAGGCGGATGTTGTGGAAGCGCTCGTGCAGCATCCAGATAATTACGCCTGCAATCACCGCGCCGAGAATACCGGTATCGATAGACTGAATGCCGATCACGCTCTGAATGTTGTTCGCTTTCAGGACGGCAGCGTCGGTGGTCGGCAGAATGCCTTTCGCCGTCAGCCAGAAGTTAACCGCGAGGTTCATCACCGCGTAGCCAACAAAGCCCGCGAACGCCGCGACGCCTTTGTTCTCGCGCGCCAGGCCCAGCGGGATGGCGATGCAGAACATCACGGGCAGGAAGCTAAAGGCAAACGAGCCGACCTTGCTCATCCAGATAAAGATTGCCTGCAGCACAGGGTTGCCGAGGAACGGGATGAGGGTGATGACATCGTGGCTGCTCAGCGAGCTGCCGATCCCCAGCATGATCCCGCAGAAAGAGAGAAGCGCCACGGGCAGCATAAAGGTTTTACCCAGTTGCTGGAAAAACTCCCACAGCGATATTTTTTGTGCTGCTTTCGCCGTCATAAAACGACTCCTTGATAATTTAAACGATAATGACCTGCTTGTGATGGCGAGAAGATAAAACGTTTTACCAAAGTTTAGTGCGCGCTAAATCACATTCCTGCGCTTTGAGTGGTAGTATAAAGAGACCTTATTGATAAAACGTTTTACCGATCTCATTACAGGGAGTCACGGCACGCATGGCTGTTGCGAAAAAAATCACTATCAATGATGTCGCGCTGGCGGCGGGGGTCTCCGTCAGCACCGTTTCGCTGGTGCTGAGCGGGAAAGGGCGCATCTCTTCCGCCACCGGCCAGCGCGTCAACGAAGCTATCGAGCAGCTTGGATTTGTGCGTAACCGTCAGGCGTCGGTGCTGCGGGGCGGGCAAAGCGGCGTGATTGGCCTGATTGTGCGCGACTTGACCTCTCCCTTTTATGCCGAGCTTACCGCGGGGCTGACCGAGGCGCTGGAAGCGCAGGGCAGAATGGTGTTTTTACTGCACGGCGGGCGGGAGGCGGATCAGCTGCTGCAGCGGCTGGATATGCTGCTGGCGCAGGGCGTCGACGGCATTATTATTGCCGGGGCGTCCGGCGTGGGGAGCGAGCTGTGCGAACGCGCCGCGGCGAAGGGCGTGCCGCTGGTCTTCGCCTCGCGCGCCAGCTATCTGGACGAGGCCGATACGCTGCGCCCGGACAACATGCAGGCGGCGCAGATGCTGACCGAGCATCTTATCCGCCGCGGCCATCAGCGCATTGCCTGGCTCGGCGGAAAAAGCTCGTCCCTGACGCGCGCCGAGCGCGTCGGCGGCTACTGTGCCACGCTGATTAAGTTTGGCCTGCCGTTTCACAGCGAATGGGTCGTGGAGTGTGATTCCAGCCAGAAGAAAGCGGCAGAGGCGATAGGCACGCTGCTGCGCAGCTATCCCACCATCAGCGCGGTGATTTGCTATAACGACATCATCGCGATGGGCGCCTGGTTCGGCTTACTGCGCGCGGGTCGCCAGAGCGGCGAGGGCGGCGTAGAAACCTTCTTTGGCCAGCAGCTTGCGCTCGGGGCCTTCGCCGACGTGGGGGAAAATGCGCTCGACGATCTGCCCATCGTTTGGGCGACCACGCCCGCGCGGGAAATGGGCTACACCCTGGCAGACAGAATCATGCAGCGGATTGAAAAAGCGGACGCGCAGATCGGGCATCAGATCGTGGCGGCGCGGCTAGTGACACCGTAGGCCGGGTAAGACGCAGCCGCCACCCGGCAATAAAAAAGCCCCTCGACGAGGGGCTTTTTTTTACTGCTGTGGTGCCGGAGGCGTAGCCGGTGCTGCCGGTTCCGCAGGCTGTGGTACGCCCAGCGTTGGCATGCCAAACATGCTAACAAAGACTTCCAGCGGCATTTTATCGCCGTTGAGGGTCACCTGGCCGCTGGCGTACTGCAGGCTGGTGGAGATGGTGTTGTCTTCCACTTTGGTGATGCGGAACATCTGGCCCATTGCCGCCAGGCCTTTCACCTGCTGGCTCGCCAGCTTGCCGGCATCGTCATCGCCATAACCTTCCAGCTTCGCAATCTGGGTCATAAACTCGGTCGCCATGTCCATCGGAATGGTCAGCTTGCTGTCGAGGGACTTCACGCCGCGGTCCACTTCCTGCGACAAGGTCTGCGGCTCGCCCGCGGCAGCAGACGGATCCTTCAGGAACAGCGACAGGTTCAGGTTGGTTTCGCCCTTGCTGTTTTTCCAGCTCAGCGGCGCAACGGTGATCACCGGCTCGCCTTTAAGCAGGATCGGCAGATTATTAAACAGCACGGCCATGGCCTGCTGCTGATAAACAACCGGATTCTGCTGCATCTTTGCGTCGGTCAGCAGCGCCTGGCTTTCTTTGCCGTATTTCTGGCTAAATTCATGCCACGCCTTGCCGTCGATATTGCCAATCTTCAGTGACAGCCTGCCGGTGCCCAGATCCTGATTCTGCACCTTCAGGCTCTTGAGGGTGTAATCGAGCTGGGTATTGATGCTTTTGCCGTCTTTGGAAACGTCAGATTTACCGTCGAGATCCATGCCTTCCAGCACCGCCATCTCTTTGCCCTCAACGGCAATAGCGAGCTTTTCCAGACTCAGCTTTTGATCGCCGATGCGCTCATCAAAATCAGTCATCCGGCTGTTGCCGCTGGCTTTGATGTTATTGAAGGTGAGCTGAACTTTCTGGTTGTATTCATTAACGGCATTGACCAGACCGCTTTCGGCTTCCCCGGTCAGGGAGACGGTTTTACCGTCACGATCGGCCTCAAGCTGGAAATTACCGCCGCTGAAGGCCACCTTATCGGTACCGTTTTCGTAGTTCAGCGCTTTCAGATCGATATCGGAGTGGGTATCACCGGAATAGCCGATGCGGGTATTGATCTCAAACGGCGAGGTATTTTTCGCCATATCAAAGAGAGGCTTCGTGACCTCATTGTTGACCAATACGGTTCTGGCCGACGCCATCGATGGGATCAGGTTGAAGGTTTTTAGCTGCGCCAGCGGGAAGGGACCGTGGCTGACCGCCTCGTCCAGCACCACGCTTTGCCCTGGCTTAAGCCATGAATTTTGGCTGCCCGCGACGGGCTTAACCACGACCTGCATATGGCTGGTAAAGACGCCGCGCTGGTAGTCCTGGTAGCTCAGCTCAATACCAGCTTCCGGCGCGCTGCGCTTAATTTCGCTGTTTGCCTGCGCCATCATTTCTGCCAGGCGACCTTCCAGCTGTTTGCCGGTAAACCATGAGGCGCCCGTCCAGACCACGCCCAGAGCTACAATCACGCCTACCGCTACGACCGATTTTTTCATTGCGATTATCCCTAAAATGAAACCAGGCGGTCCATAACCGCCCGGTGATAAAGTCTTTAACTAGCTTAGCAAGAGTTGTTAAAAAATTCAGTAAGTGCTTATAGCTTATTGAAAACGCGCGCCAGGCGGCCGGTGCCGCTCACGCTGACCGGAGATTCATTCGCCGCAACGAATGCCGACTCGCCGGGTTTAAGCACCAGGCGCTGTTCGCCTTTTGCGAGTACCGCTTCACCTTCCACGCAGAACATAATGGCCGCGCTGTCCTGCGCCACGGACGTTTCGGTGCTGCTCAGGTCGTGCAGAGAGAAGGCAAAATCATCCACCGGAATAGGGAAGTCCAGCTCCGCACCGTGCTGCACGGGCTGGGTCAGCAGCTCGGCCGCCGGTTTGGCGACAAACTTCACGTTGGCGACCAGCTCGGGGATATCGATGTACTTCGGCGTCAGGCCCGCGCGCAGCACGTTGTCGGAGTTCGCCATGACCTCGAGCGCCACGCCCTGCAGGTAGGCGTGCGGGGTTTCGGCAAACAGGAACATCGCTTCGCCCGGATTGAGCTTCACCACGTTGAGCAGCAGCGGGGAGAACAGGCCACTGTCGTCCGGGTAAAATTCTGCGATAACGCGAATGGTGTCCCACGGCTCGCCCTGCTGGCTGCCCAGCGCGGCCTTAAGTATCGCCAGCGCGTGCGCCTTTTCTTCACCCTGCATGTTCAGCAGGCTGGCAAACAGCTGGCTCAGGCCTTCCGCGTTCGGGTTTTCCAGGAAGTGGGCGATGGCGTTGTTCGCGCCCGCGACCGGCTGCAGCAGGGAGATAATCTCGGAAAACTCGCGAAACGCGTTCATCGCCAGGAAAGGGGTAAGGGCGAAAACCAGCTCCGGCTTGTGGTTAGGATCTTTGTAGTTACGCTCGGCGGCGTCCAGCGGAATGCCGGCGGCGTTTTCTTTCGCAAAGCCAATTTCGGAGGCCTTTTTATTCGGATGGACCTGAATGGAAAGCGGCTGATCGGCGCACAGCACCTTAAACAGGAACGGCAGCTCGCCGAAGCGGTTCGCCACCTTCTCGCCCAGCAGTGCGGCTTTATCCGCGTCGATCGCGTCGCGCAGGCTGCGGGTTTCACCGTTGGCGTCGGCGATTTTTGAGCTGCTCTTCGGGTGCGCGCCCATCCACAGTTCTGCCATCGGCAGGTTGTTTGGGTTCGCGATACCGTAGAGATCCGTTAACGCAGTTTTACTTCCCCAGGCGTAGTTTTGCACTGAGTTGATGAGTTTTTGCATTATCAAGCCCTGATTCAAATGTGGAATTAACTCCGCGTATTAAAGCAATAAACCGCGTGGAAGTAACCTTCGGATGCAAAAAGTCGTCCTAGTCTCAGTTTTTGTTAAAAAATTGTGTAGGATAAGCTAACTCGCTTTTAAGCCGGGCAGCGGAACATCTGCCCTCACTAATCAGACCGAAGCAGTAAGTGAGAGAACAATGTCGAATAAACCCTTCCATTATCAGGATCCTTTCCCGCTGAGTAAGGACCAAACCGAGTATTACCTCTTAACCCGCGATTACGTTTCCGTTTCCGAGTTTGAAGGTCAGGAGATCCTCAAGGTTGACCCGCAGGCGCTGACGCTGCTTGCCCAGCAGGCGTTTCACGATGCCTCCTTTATGCTCCGTCCGGCGCATCAGCAGCAGGTTGCCGATATCCTGAGCGATCCGCAGGCCAGCGAAAACGATAAATACGTTGCGCTGCAGTTCCTGCGCAACTCCGATATTGCCGCCAAGGGCATTCTGCCAACCTGCCAGGACACCGGCACCGCAATCATTACCGGCAAAAAGGGCCAGCGCGTCTGGACCGGCGGCGGTGACGAAGCGGCGCTGGCGCACGGCGTTTACAACACCTACATCGAAGACAACCTGCGCTATTCGCAAAACGCGGCGCTGGACATGTACAAAGAGGTCAATACCGGCACCAACCTGCCCGCGCAGATCGACCTCTACAGCGTGGACGGCGACGAGTATAAATTCCTGTGCATCGCTAAGGGCGGCGGCTCGGCCAACAAAACCTATCTTTACCAGGAAACCAAAGCGCTGCTCACGCCGGGCAAGCTGAAGAACTACCTGGTTGAGAAAATGCGCACGCTCGGCACCGCCGCCTGTCCGCCGTACCATATCGCGTTCGTGATTGGCGGCACCTCGGCGGAAAGCACCCTCAAAACCGTGAAGCTGGCGTCGACCAAATATTACGACGGCCTGCCAACCGAGGGGAACGAACACGGCCAGGCGTTCCGCGACGTGCAGCTTGAGCAGGAGCTGCTGACCGAAGCGCAGAACCTGGGCCTCGGCGCGCAGTTTGGCGGCAAATACTTTGCCCACGACATTCGCGTGATCCGCCTGCCGCGCCACGGCGCGTCCTGCCCGGTCGGGATGGGCGTCTCCTGCTCGGCGGACCGCAACATCAAGGCGAAGATTAACCGCGACGGCATCTGGATCGAAAAGCTGGAAAATAACCCCGGCAAATACATCCCTGAAGCGTTGCGTAAGGCGGGCGAGGGCGAGGCGGTGCGCGTTGACCTGAACCGCCCGATGAACGAGATCCTGGCGCAGCTTTCTCAGTACCCGGTCTCCACCCGGCTTTCCCTGAACGGCACGATTATCGTCGGCCGCGACATCGCGCATGCGAAGCTAAAAGAGCGCCTGGACAACGGCGAAGGGCTGCCGCAGTACATTAAGGATCACCCGATCTACTACGCGGGCCCGGCGAAAACGCCGGAAGGCTATGCCTCCGGTTCGTTAGGCCCAACCACCGCGGGCCGTATGGACTCCTACGTTGACCAGCTTCAGGCCAACGGCGGCAGCATGATCATGCTGGCGAAGGGCAACCGCAGCCAGCAGGTGACGGACGCGTGCCACAAGCACGGCGGCTTCTACCTCGGCAGCATCGGCGGCCCGGCAGCGGTGCTGGCGCAGGGCAGCATCAAGAGCCTGGAGTGCGTGGAATATCCGGAGCTGGGTATGGAGGCTATCTGGAAAATTGAGGTGGAAGACTTCCCGGCGTTTATCCTCGTGGATGACAAAGGCAATGACTTCTTCAAGCAGATCCAGTCTTCCCAGTGTTCGGCCTGCGTGAAGTAATTTGACAACATTACCCGGCCACCGTTTCCGGTAGGTCGGGTAAGCGTTAGCGCCACCCGACACCAAAAGAGCGCACAAAGCGCCATATCGTTTCTCAGAAGTCATCAATACTTATCCCTTAAGCCGTGAGCAATCCCATCTTAATTATCAAGGAGAAAGTAATGACAACGGTACGCCATGAGAAAGATTCAATGGGCGCCATCGCGGTTCCGGCCGACAGGCTGTGGGGCGCGCAAACCCAGCGCTCGCTGGAGCATTTCCGCATTTCAACCGAGAAGATGCCCGTTTCGCTGATTCAGGCGCTGGCGCTGACCAAACGCGCTGCGGCTAAGGTGAATCAGGATCTCGGCCTGCTGGCGGCAGAAAAAGCCTCGGCCATTATCAGCGCCGCCGACGAAGTGCTGGCAGGTAAACATCCCCAAGAATTTCCCCTCGCCATCTGGCAGACCGGCTCCGGCACCCAGAGCAATATGAACATGAACGAGGTGCTGGCGAACCGGGCCAGCGAGCTGCTGGGCGGCGTGCGCGGCATGGAGCGTAAAATCCATCCGAACGACGACGTCAATAAAAGCCAAAGCTCTAACGACGTGTTCCCGACCGCGATGCACGTGGCGGCGGTCATTGCTATCCGCGAGCAGCTTATTCCGCAGCTTAACGTTCTCAAAACCACGCTCAATGAGAAGGCGCAGGCCTTCCGCGATATCGTCAAAATTGGCCGAACCCACCTGCAGGACGCCACGCCGCTGACGCTCGGACAGGAGCTCTCCGGCTGGGTGGCGATGCTGGAGCACAGCCTGAAGCATATCGAGCACGGCCTGCCGCACCTGTCGGAGCTGGCCCTCGGCGGTACGGCGGTCGGCACCGGGCTAAATACCCATCCGGAGTACGCGGTGCGCGTTGCCGCAGAGCTGGCGGCGATTACCGGACAGCCGTTTGTCACCGCGCCGAACAAATTTGAAGCGCTGGCGACCTGCGATGCGCTGGTCCACGCCCACGGCGCGCTGAAGGGGCTGGCGGCGTCGCTGATGAAAATCGCTAACGACGTGCGCTGGCTGGCCTCCGGCCCGCGCTGCGGCATCGGCGAAATCAGCATTCCTGAAAACGAGCCGGGCAGCTCGATCATGCCGGGGAAAGTCAACCCGACCCAGTGCGAGGCCATGACCATGCTCTGCTGCCAGGTGATGGGCAACGACGCGGCCGTGAACATGGGCGGTGCGTCCGGCAACTTCGAGCTTAACGTCTATCGCCCGATGGTGATCCACAACGTGCTGCAATCTGTGCGCCTGCTGGCGGACGGGATGGAGAGCTTCAACGAGCACTGTGCGGTCGGGATTGAGCCAAACCGCGAGCGCATCAGCCAGCTGCTGAACGAGTCGCTGATGCTGGTGACGGCGCTCAATACCCATATCGGCTACGACAAAGCCGCGGAGATCGCCAAAAAGGCGCACAAAGAGGGGCTAACGCTCAAGGCCTCCGCGCTGTCGCTCGGCTACCTGACGGAGGCCGAGTTTGACGCCTGGGTCCGGCCGGAAGCGATGGTGGGAAGCCTGAAATAGTTACTCTGCAACGTACAGGTGCAGCCGAGGAATGATGAGACGCAGCGGCTGCGCCTGGGGCTTATAACGATGCTGAACGTTTTCGGCATCGTAGTTCAGCAGCTCGCCAATATCCGGCACCACGGCCCCCTGGTCTTCGTCATAGAGTGCAATCAGCGGCGTCGGGCAGGCATACTGCACCTGCTTCTGTTCCCCTGAATACCAGACGCGGGCGATGGGCTGCACCTTCACGGGGCGCTTTATCTTCAGGCGCGCCTCGGCGGGCAGCGATGCAATGCTGTGATACTCCTGCTCCAGGCGCTCAATCCACTGCTCGCGCGACCACGGCGCCACCGTGCGCGGCGCTCTCAGGCTTTTTTCCAGCAGGGCGAGAACCTCATTGCGGGTGAAGTTTTTGATGATGTGCTTGTTGGCCCAGCCAAAGCGCAGCGTGGCGGGACGGCGCAGCGTCGTCAGCGAGCGGTAGGCGTTCAGCGTGATCAGCCCCGGCAGCTGGCGGTGCACCCATTCGAAGCGGGCGGCAGGTGCCAGGCCTGACTCCTCGGTCACCATCTTTTCAAACGCGGCTTTCAGGGCGTTGATGTGCGCGATCTGCGCTTCCAGCGACTCCCGCGCCTGCGCATCGGTTTGCAGGCAGATGACGCCGGGCAGGCGCACCGCCGCCTTGCTGCTGCGGTTTTCCGACTGCTGCTGAATAAACAGATGACGATAGTGCGCGAGCGCCAGCGTCAGCGCGGCGCTGCCGATGTGCTGTTTCACCTCGATGGTCGCCAGCGGATCGTGCTCAGCGCCTTTCGCCACGTCGGGCAGGGAAAAAACGCGCGCGGCCAGCAGCCGACAGCTCTGCAAATGCTCCGTCAGGGTGAGCAGCGCGTGCTCGATTTCCCGGAAGGTGGTGTTCAGCCGCTCGATGAGATCGTAATTCGCCATAATGCCTCTCATTAGTTACAACATACTTACGGTATAGCACAGCACGCCGGGTCAGGCCAGCGTGCGGTTTGGGTCAGGCAGGAATGGGAAGGGGAATGTTGTGGTAAACCGGCCAGTGAAAGGTGAAGCACGCGCCGCCCAGCTCGCTTTCGTCGCAGCGTACGGAACCGCCCATCGCCAGTGCGATGGAGTGCACAATCGCCAGCCCAAGGCCGCAGCCGCCCGTGGCGCGGTCCCGGCTGGGGTCAAGGCGTACAAACGGCTCAAACACCGTCTCGCGCTCCTCGGCGGCAATGCCGGGGCCATCGTCCTCAACCGTCAGCGTGGCCTGGCTTCCCTGCAGGTCCAAACCGATTTGCAGGGTTGTGACGCTGTAACGCAGGGCGTTGTTGACCAGGTTATCCAGGACGCGCTCCATCAGGCGCATATCCAGCGCTCCGTAATCTCCCGGTGCGAGGGCGGTCAGCAGCCTGCGCTGTGGGTTTACGCTTTGTACGTCATCGATGTGGGTTTGTATCCAGGCGGGCAGATCCAGCGTGGTGAGATTGAGTTCGGTTTGCGGCCTGTCCAGGTGCGCGTAGGTCAGCAGCTCTTCAATCAGTGCTTCAAGCTGGCCGATATCGCGATTGAGCGCCAGAGATTCCGCCTCGGTGAGATTCTCGCTCATCTCCAGGCGGTAGCGCAGGCGCACCAGCGGGGTACGCAGCTCGTGGGCAATGCCGTCAATCAGCTGTTTCTTGCTGGCAATCAGCGCGTTGATGTTGTCCGCCATTTGGTTAAACGCAATGCCCAGGCGATCGAAGCTGGACCCGCTGTCGAAATGTATCCGCTCGGCCAGATGCCCTTCGCCAAAACGCTGCGCGGCGGACTCCAGCTTCAGCATATCCTGCCAGTGCGGGCGCATCCAGATGAACACCGGGAAGGCGAGGGAAATGGCGATGAAGGCCAGCAGCGCCATGTCCAGCAGCCGCATCTGGTGTAAATAATAGAGATAAGGTACCGGTCCGACGGCCAGCACGTAGTGGCTGCGGGGAATACGCTGAATAAAGGTGTATTTTTCATCCAGCGCGACAATGTCGCCGTCACGCAGGCGCTGCATGGCAGGAGCGTCCAGGTCGAAATTCTTCAGCGGTTCGATACGAAGATCGAATGACAGGTTTAAATCCAGCTCTTTCATCGTCCGCGCCCAGTCGTGCGGCGGAATTTCCCGCAGCTCGCTGCGCATCAGGTAGAGCGAACTTTTCATCAGGTCGTCCAAGGACTGGCGTCCCGCCCGTTCGGCGGTGAACTTATAGACCAGCCCGACCAGCATGGTCATCACCAGAAAGCAGACAAATAGCAGAAGATAAAACTGCACGAACAGCTTTTTCATGAGGTATCACCGAATGAATGTATTTACGACCTTGCCGGACGAACCCTTCGTCCAGGCACGGCCGATCATACCTACATTGCATGTGTCCTGCTTTTAATTTTGGTGATGAACGTTTCCGTGAACGATAAGCCTTCCGCGACGTCACTATCAATCACGGAAATTCCAAATTCTTTGATGAGTTCAAGAAGTATTTCGTACGCCTGAATGAGCTCCAGCAGGCTCAAAAGGGTTCTTTTGTCGGCATTAGAGGGGAACGGATGGTTAACGGAGGACTGGTTAACAATCCATTCGAGGTTGGTTTTGATGGCTTCTACCTGTTCGTAGCTATACATATGTCATGGGCTTAAATCCTCATTTCAAGATTTTTGTGAAAAAAAGAACTGGGCCTCTCCGATGACGTCATGCTTGACGTGGAGAGGATATTTAACGCTATCGTGATAATCGTGAAGCTGTGATGGGGGGAGCGGCAGAAGCGGCTCCTTGTATATGGCGCGCCTGCTTGCATGACCCTCAAAGTGGTAGGAGGTGTACGATACAATTATGCAACATTTAGCCATATTAGCAAGGAGCCATTTGCGCAATCATGTTTCCCAGGCGTGCGGCGCAAACAGATAGCCTTTGTTACGCACGGTTTTGATGCGGTAAGGCTCGGTGGCGTTATCCAGCAGCTTTTTGCGCAGGCGCGAAATCGCCACGTCAACGCTTCTGTCCATCCCGTCGTAGCTGACGCCGCGCAGGTTTTTCAGCAGCGCATCGCGGTCCATAATCTGTCCCGCATGGGTGGCCAGCTCCCACAGCAGGTCGAAGTCTGCCGTTGAAAGCGCGATAAGCTCGCCGGACAGCAGCACCTGGCGGTTAACCGGATCGATGGAGAGGGTGCCAAAGCGCATCGCTTTATGCGGCGTGAGTGACGACGCGGGGGCTTCGCGCTCGCTGCTGGCACGCTGGCGCAGATGAAGGCGCAGGCGGGCAAGCAGCACGGCCGGCGGGGTGGTTTTCAGTATGTAGTCGTTGGCACCCATTTCCAGCGACAGAATATGGTTCATGTCGCTGTCCAGCGAGGTCAGCAACACGATAGGACCGTCCCACCGGGCGCGAAGATCGCGGCAGAGCGTCATCCCGTCTTTGCCGGGCAGCATGATATCCAGCAGCACCAGATCCGGATTTTCGCGGGAAACCACCTCTTCGGCGCGATCGCCGCGAGGCTCCACGATAACGTCCATATCATGTTTGCCAAGATAGGCAGCAATCAGCTGCCCAACCTCTGGCTCGTCTTCCACATAAACAATCTTATTCATACAGCGTCTGTTATCGCGAAAAATGCCAACATACACCGCGAAACCTTAACCTGCCATTAATCTTTCAAAATTAACGCCGGTTCCGCTATGCTGCGTCATATTGTTACTTGAATGTTATAGGGAAAATGATGGGACTGCTGCTCAAAGCCGCGCTGGGGGCGCTGGTGGTGTTGCTGATTGGCGTGCTGGCGAAAACAAAAAATTACTATATTGCCGGGCTGATTCCGCTGTTCCCGACCTTTGCGCTGATTGCGCATTATATCGTGGCGTCAGAGCGCGGCATCGAGGCCCTGCGCGCCACCATCGTGTTCGGCATGTGGTCGATTATTCCCTACTTTTTGTATCTTCTGTCGCTGTGGTACTTCACCGGCTTTATGCGCCTGCCCGTGGCGCTGGGCGGAGCGGTGGTCTGCTGGAGCCTCAGCGCCTGGGTCTTAATCTTCTTCTGGAGCCGCTTCCACTAGCGCAGCGGGCGCCCGCCGTCTACCGCAAAGGTTCTGCCGGTGACGTAGCAGCTGGTGAGCAGGTAGTCGACCAGGTCGATCACCTCTTTTTCTCCGGGCGCGATTTTCATCAGCGACTTATTGAGCGCCTGCTGGCGGTACTCCGCGTCATCGCCTTCGTTAAACAGAATCATCGCCGGGGCAATGGCGTTCACCTTGACCTCCGGCGCCAGCTTGCGGGCAAACGAGCGGGTCATGTTGTCCAGCGCGGCCTTGCTGGCCGCGTAGGCAATATGCTTGTCGCTCCCGCGCTCCACGACGTAATCCGTAAAGTGAATAATATCCCCGGCCGCATGTCCGTGGCCGCGCAGCAGATCCTGCAGAGCATGGTTAAGCAGGTAGGGCGCGTTGACGTGGATTTGCAGCATGCAGGCGAGCGTTTCACCGACCGGGGTGCCGGGCGTTTCCGCCTGCCACGCGCTGGCGTTATGAATGATCGCCCGCAGCCCGCCGGTTTTCGATTTTACCTGCTCGGCAAAGCGGAGAATGCCGTCGTCCGTGGAAAAATCGGCCTGAATGCAGATAGCACCCGCTTTTCGCAGCCCCTCAATGGAAGGGTATTCGCTGCGGTAGCTGACGATGACCGGATGGCGGAGGTTGAGGAAGTGATGGGCGAGGGCGAGGCCGATGCGTCGGCCTCCACCGGTAATCAAAATTGGGCGTTGCTGTGCGTTTCCCATCATTTTCTCCATTTCAGTTCAACAATGGGAAAGGCTTCGCTATCCCATTAGCATCCACGTTGCCGGCACGGCGGCAACCAGTAACAATCCAATCAACGCCATCTCGCGGCGCTTGAGCGCGTTTTCCAGCTGGTGGGTACGACGAGCGTAGATAAACACCAGCAGGCCCGGCGCGTACAGCACCACTGACAGCAGCAGGTGCATCGGACCGGAAGCATATAACAACCATAGCCCGTAAACGCAGGCACCGACACCGACGATATAGTGCGCCGGTCGGGTCGCGATTTTTAGCAGATACGCGCCGACGAGGAAATAGGGTACCAGAATCATCTCGGAGGCGATGGTCAGCAGGGTGTTATAGTCCGAACCTGTGAGCCAGATCAGCACCAGGCAGACCTGCACGCTGATGTTGGTCAGCCACAGCGACGCCGACGGCGCATTGTTTTTATTCTGGCGCGCGAACAGGCGTGGAAACGCCTTGTGCGTCGCGGCCAGGAACGGCACTTCCGCCGCCATGATCGTCCAGCTCAGATAGGCGCCGCACACGGAGACAATCAGCCCCGCGGCAATCACCACGTCGCCCCACGGGCCGAGCATTTTCACCATCAGCCCGGCCATTGACGGATTGCGCATTTCGGCAAGCTCAGGACGCGCCACCACGCCGAGCGAGAGCAGCGTGACCAGCAGGTAAACGCCCAGCGCCGCCAGCACGGCCAGCAGCGTGGCGCGGCCCACGTCGCGCTTGTTGCGCGCGCGGGCGGAAACCACCACCGCGCCCTCCACGCCGATAAACACCCACAGGGTGATCAGCATGGTGTTTTTCACCTGTTCCCAGACGGGAACGCCAAGCGCGAGGCCGGTGAAGTCAAGGTTAAAGACGTCCAGGCGAAAGGCGATAAACGCCAGCACGATAAACAGGCCCAGCGGCACCAGCTTGGCGAGCGTCGCCACGAGGTTGATGCTGGCTGCGGTCTGAACGCCGCGCAGGATAAGCAGATGGACAATCCACAGCAGCACCGATGCGCCCACGATGGACTGCCAGGTATTGCCGTCGCCGAAAATACGCAGCTCGGGCGTATCGGTAAAGAAGCTGAGCGCCGAGAAGACGATCACCAGATAGGATACGTTGGCGATCACCGCGCACAGCCAGTAGCCCCAGGCGGAGCAGAAGCCAATCAGCTCGCCGAAGCCTGCGCGCGCGTAGGTGAAAATACCGCCGTCAAGATCGGGGCGAATGCGCGTTAGCAGCAGCATCGCAAAGGCCAGCAGCAGGATCCCCACGCCGGTAATGCCCCAGCCAATCAGCAGCGCGGCAGGGCTGGCGACTGCTGCCATATTCTGCGGCAAACTGAATACGCCCGCGCCCAGCATTGAGCTTAAAACGAGTGCAGTTAAAGCACTCAGGCCAAGTTTCTTTTCCATTGGCTTCCTGTTATGAAAGGTCCAAATCCAGAATAATTATTTCGCACAGGCGCATAAAAATGGTGGATCACACTAAGGCGCGGAATTTTACGGAGAGTCGTGGAGGCATGCAATGATATGCAACAGAAATTCATATAAAAGGGACAAAAAAAGGGGCAGCATGGCGCTGCCCCTGATGAAACCGCTTCGTTATTTGTACAGGTCGGCGCTGATGGTCATGTTGTTACCGCGTTCCTGCCACTGGCGGGTAATGTGGTAAAACTTCGCGCCTTTCTTCGCCGCACGCTTGGCAACCTGGTAAGAGACTTCCGTACCGTTGCCGTAGTTGCCGGTGAACTTGATGCTGTCGAACGGCACCATCTGCGCAGCGGTGGCGTTGTTCAGCTCTTCAACTTTAGTGCCGTCCGGCAGCGTGACGGTGTAACGGCCGCCTTTGGTGGTTTGCGTTTCAAAGAAACGGCCCACTTCAGCGCTCGGTGACGCCGTGGTCGCGACGCCAGGAATTTCAACCTTCTTCGCTTCTTCACCGCCTTTTGCTAACGCCGCGCGGCCCGCGTCGGAGTTAGCAGGGATAGCGTCCGGGCTCTGCAGCACGCGTTTTTTCGCATCTTTTTTGTAGATGAATGCGGTAATACGCTGGTTGCCGCCCTGGTTCGCATCAACCTGGCGCACGATGTAGAACGCGTAAGCATCCTTCGCCTTCGCGGCCTTAGTGATAACGTCGTTAACTTCCGGCTGGCTGCGGTAGAAGCCCTGCACGGTCACGGTATCGTACGGTTCCAGCGCAATGGCCTGATCTTTTGGCAGCTCAACGATGCCGTTGATCACGCGGTTTTTCGGCTCATCGGCCGACGGCGCGTTCTCTTTATACAGCGCGATAGTCACGCGCTGGTTGCCGCTGTTGCCCTGATCGGATTGATCGAGCACGTAGAATGAGGCAGCGCCGTTTTTGTCAGCGGCTTTTGATGCCGCGTTAACCGCGTCGCCGATGGAGTTGTAACGACCCACAATGACCGTCTGGTCAAACGGCTTTAACGCTGCCGCTTGCTCCGGCGTTAACTCTGTCGCGGCATTCGCAGACAGGGCGGTCGCAGATAGAAGAGCGGACGCCAGGAGTGTGTTCTTAAGCTTCATAAAAATAGTCCTTCGCCTTGCGCAAACCATGTACTGGTATTGTTGTTAATTTGAAAACGGTCTCGATTATGGCATTTATCTCCCGTCGCTGTCTGCGCCATTTTTCACACCCTGTGCCCATGACCGGACGCGATTCGATAACATTTGCTCATATGTTGAAAAAACAGACGTTTGACAAGCAAAACTGATAAAGCATATGACTTTTACAAGTTAATTTAATGTTAATGAGTTGTTCTCTTATGGCGCTATATCATGTTTTTACCGCCTCGCTTGCGCGATCTATCGGTTCTGGCAATGATTTAAAGGTAAATATCGCTGTCAGCGACGCCGAACGCCTATTTTTCACAGATAAAGTAAGAAATAGTGTTTTCAGGCCGTAGATCGCGGGCGCTATTTTCAGTAGGTTATAGAAAGTTTGTTACTGTTTAATTTTCCGGGGTTCATCTTTCTTCGCCGTTATCACTCGCGTGAAAACTGACGCGGACCGCGGGCATTTATCGACAAACCATCATCAAAAACCGATGGAAGGGAAAACTATGCGTATTGGGGTACCAAAAGAACGGTTAGCCAATGAAACCCGCGTAGCGGCAACGCCGAAAACGGTGGAGCAGCTGCGTAAACTGGGTTTTACCGTCGCGATTGAAAGCGGCGCGGGCAAGCTGGCGAGCTTCGACGACGAGGCCTTTATTCAGGCTGGCGCGGAAATAGTGGACGGTGCTGAGGTGTGGCAATCACCTGTCGTACTGAAGGTGAACGCGCCGGAAGAGAGTGAGATTGCGCTGCTGAACGCAGGCACCACGCTGGTGAGCTTCGTTTGGCCTGCTCAGAATCCGGAACTGATGGAAAAGCTGGCGGCACGCGGCGTGACCGTAATGGCGATGGACTCCGTGCCGCGCATCTCGCGCGCGCAGTCTCTGGATGCGTTGAGCTCAATGGCCAACATCGCCGGGTACCGCGCGATCGTTGAGGCGGCACACGAGTTTGGCCGCTTCTTTACCGGTCAGATCACCGCGGCGGGCAAAGTTCCTCCGGCGAAAGTGATGGTGATTGGCGCAGGGGTAGCCGGTCTTGCCGCCATCGGCGCGGCGAACAGCCTGGGCGCTATCGTGCGCGCCTTTGATACCCGCCCTGAAGTGAAGGAGCAGGTACAAAGTATGGGCGCCGAGTTCCTTGAGCTGGACTTTAAGGAAGAGGCGGGCAGCGGCGACGGTTACGCGAAGGTGATGTCTGAGGCATTCATCAAAGCGGAAATGGCGCTTTTCGCCGCGCAGGCGAAAGAGGTCGATATTATCGTCACCACGGCGCTGATCCCTGGCAAACCGGCACCGAAGCTGATCACCCGCGAAATGGTGGATTCCATGCAGCCGGGCAGCGTGATTGTCGATCTGGCCGCGCAGAACGGCGGCAACTGTGAGTACACCGTGCCAAACCAGGTGACCACCACCGCCAACGGCGTGAAGGTCATCGGCTATACCGATCTGCCGGGCCGTCTGCCTACGCAATCCTCCCAGCTGTACGGCACCAACCTCGTCAACCTGCTAAAACTGCTGTGCAAAGAGAAAGACGGCAACATCACCGTTGATTTTGACGACGTGGTCGTGCGCGGCGTGACGGTGGTGCGCGAAGGCGAAATCACCTGGCCTGCGCCGCCGATTCAGGTTTCGGCGCAGCCTCAGGCCGCACCGAAAGCCGCGCCAGAGCCTAAAGAACCGGCAAAACCGGCTTCGCCGTGGCGCAAATAGGCCATCATGGCGCTGGTCATCATCCTGTTCGGCTGGCTGGCAGACGTGGCGCCGAAAGAGTTCCTCGGCCACTTTACCGTCTTCGCGCTCTCCTGCGTGGTGGGTTACTACGTGGTGTGGAACGTTTCCCATGCGCTGCATACGCCGCTGATGTCGGTTACCAACGCTATCTCCGGGATTATCGTGGTAGGGGCGCTGCTGCAAATTGGCCACGGCGGCTGGATCAGCTTCCTGAGCTTTATTGCCGTGCTGATCGCCAGTATCAATATTTTCGGTGGTTTCACCGTAACTCAGCGCATGCTGAAAATGTTTCGTAAAGGCTAAGGGGTAGCATATGTCTGGAGGATTAGTTACAGCCGCATACATTGTTGCTGCAATCCTGTTTATTTTCAGTCTGGCGGGGCTTTCCAAACACGAAACGTCTCAGCAGGGAAATAACTTTGGTATCGCCGGGATGGCGATTGCGCTGATTGCCACCATCTTCGGGCCGGACACCGGCAACGTGGCGTGGATCCTGGTGGCGATGATCATCGGCGGTGCGATTGGTATTCGTCTGGCAAAGCGCGTCGAGATGACCGAGATGCCGGAGCTGGTAGCCATTCTGCACAGCTTCGTGGGTCTGGCGGCGGTGCTGGTGGGCTTTAACAGCTACCTCTATCACGAACCGGGCCTGGAGCCGATTCTGGTTAACATCCACCTCACCGAAGTGTTCCTCGGCATCTTCATCGGTGCGGTGACCTTCACCGGCTCGATTGTGGCGTTCGGCAAGCTGCGCGGGAAGATTTCGTCTAAACCGCTGATGCTGCCTAACCGCCACAAGCTGAACCTGGCGGCGCTGGTGGTCTCTTTCCTGCTGATGGTGATCTTCGTGCGCACCGAAAGCGTGGGCCTGCAGGTTCTTGCCCTGCTGGTGATGACCATCATCGCGCTGGCGTTTGGCTGGCATCTGGTCGCCTCGATCGGCGGGGCGGATATGCCGGTTGTGGTATCCATGCTGAACTCCTACTCCGGCTGGGCGGCAGCGGCGGCAGGCTTTATGCTGAGCAACGACCTGCTGATCGTGACCGGTGCGCTGGTCGGTTCTTCCGGTGCAATTCTGTCCTACATCATGTGTAAGGCGATGAACCGCTCGTTTATCAGCGTGATTGCGGGCGGCTTTGGTACCGACGGTTCTTCAACCGGTTCCGATGAGGAAGCGGGCGAACACCGCGAAATCAGCGCGGAAGAGACGGCAGAAATGCTGAAAAACTCGCACTCGGTCATCATTACCCCAGGCTACGGCATGGCGGTGGCGCAGGCGCAATATCCGGTGGCGGAAATCACCGAGAAGCTGCGCGCCCGCGGCATCAAGGTGCGCTTCGGTATTCACCCCGTAGCGGGACGTCTGCCGGGCCACATGAACGTGCTGCTGGCGGAAGCGAAAGTGCCTTACGACATCGTGCTGGAGATGGACGAAATCAACGATGATTTCTCCGATACCGACACCGTGCTGGTTATCGGGGCCAACGACACCGTGAACCCGGCGGCGCAGGACGATCCGCGCAGCCCAATCGCCGGAATGCCGGTTCTGGAAGTGTGGAAGGCGCAGAACGTGATTGTCTTCAAACGCTCGATGAACACCGGCTACGCTGGCGTTCAAAACCCGCTGTTCTTTAAGGAGAACACCCACATGCTGTTTGGCGACGCCAAGGCCAGCGTGGATGCGATTTTGAAATCACTCTGACAGGGTAAAGCCCGGTGGCGCAAGCTAACCGGGCCTACCAAAAACGCAGGCCGGGTCAGGCGAAGCCGCAACCCGGCAAAAAAAAACCGCCGGTATCCCGACGGTTTTTTTTCATCTAACGGGTTAATCGTCTTCGTCGTCGTCCAGCTCAACCGGCGTCTGGTACTGATCCGGCTTAATGACCAGCAGGTCACAGCGCAGGTGGTCGATTACCTGTTCTGCGGTGTTGCCGAGGAACGCGGCTGAAATGCCGGTACGCCCCACGGTGCCCAGCACCACAATTCCCGCCTGCAGATGCTCTGCCAGATCCGGGATCACCTCTTCAGGCAAGCCTTTCTCTACGTGGGTCATTTTCTCGTCGATACTGAATTTCTGGCGCAGCGCTTTCATCGCCAGCAGGTGCTGGCCGCGAATGGCGTCGTTGTAGACGCTCGGGTCAAACTCCGGAAGTTCGATAGCGATGTTGATCGGCGTTACCGGATACGCCCCGACGAGATGGACTTCGGTGTGGTTAACCTGATCGGCAAGCTGGATTGTCTCCTTCACCAGCTTCTCGTTCAGCGAATTGTGATAATCCTCTTCGCTTGCCAGGTTGACGGCAACGACCGCTTTGCCGCCTTCCGGCCAAGGCTGGTCTTTAACCATCCACACCGGGCAAGGGCATTTGCGCAGCAGGTGCCAGTCGGTTGGGGTGAAGATAACGGACTCCAGCTTGTCGTGCTGGTGCGCCATTTTCAGCAGCAGGTCGTGTTCGCCGGAGATAACTTCCTGAATAATGGCTTCGAAAGGTCTGTTGTGCCAGACAACTTTGATCTCGATAGGAACGCCCGCTTCCAGGTAATATTTCGCCTGCTCGCGGATCCACGCGGTGCGTTGACCGATCACGCCCTGACGCATCGCGGTACGTTCGTCTGGCGACAGAAGGGTGGTCATCTCGTATGAGAAGTCATAGATCGGCAAAAACGCTTTGATTTTGCCACCAATCCGTTGATGTAAATACACAGCACGCCGTAATGCGGGTTGATCGTCCTGGTTAGGATCGATGGCCACCAGCATGTTTTGATACTTTGTCATACAGGTCTCCTTACAACTGTCACCACAGTCTGTAATTCAAAGAGTAACCTATATATGTTGAATGAAACAGGGGGAGAGGTTTTGCCAGATCAATAATTACGAAAATTTATCGATCTGGCATCAACGGAGCGGGGAGCGTTATGCCACGTTGCGAGAGTGACCGGCGAGGATCGCCAGCGCTTCACCGTTTTCGATGGTGATGTATTTGCCTTTAACGGCCAGCATACCGCTTTTCTGGAAACGTCCCAGCAGGCGGCTGATGGTTTCAACGGTCAGGCCCAGGTAGTTACCGATATCACCACGCGTCATGGTCAGACGGAACTCGCGCGGGGAGAAACCACGCTCCGCGAAACGGCGGGAGAGGTTATAGATAAAGGCAGCCAGACGCTCTTCCGCGTTCTTTTTGGACAGCAGCAGGATCATGTCCTGATCGCCTTTGATCTCGCCGCTCATCAAACGCATCATCTGCTGGCGCAGGTTAGGCATTTTACCGGACAGATCGTCCAGCGTTTCGAACGGGATTTCGCAGACCATTGAGGTTTCCAGCGCCTGCGCGAAGCTCGGGTGGTGCCCCGTGCCGATAGCGTCAAAGCCAACCAGATCGCCCGCCAGGTGGAAGCCGGTGATCTGCTCATCACCCTGTTCGGTGATGGTGTAGCTTTTAATGGTGCCAGAACGGATAGCATAGAGCGATTTCAGTTCGTCTCCCGCCTTAAACAGCGTCTGCCCTTTCTGAATCGGTTTCTTGCGCTCGATAATATTATCAAGCTGATCAAGCTCATGCTCATTCAGGGTAAACGGGATACAGAGCTGGCTGATGCTGCAATCCTGGCAATGGATAGCACAACCGCCAGACTGAATGCGTCGTATAATTCGCTTTTCCGGGATCATAGGTTTGCTCAAGCCTTAATTGATATTGGTCAATTTTAACATCTTTTTGGTAAGTACGTAAGCCTGGCAAACCGCCAATAAGAACAAGAGAGTGCAACGCGTTGCCATCTCTTTGATATTCCACAGATTGATTAAGGATTTTTAGCCTAAGCGGAAGAAAATTAAGCACTAAAAGCCTGGCGTCTAGAGCAAAAGATACCCTTCATGACGCAATAACCACTCCTTCCGCTGCACGCCGCCAGCATAGCCCGTCATGGTGCCGTTGCGGCCAATCACCCGGTGGCAGGGGACGACAATGCTGACGGGGTTAGAGCCATTTGCGGCGCCCACCGCGCGCGCCGCGCCTGCGCGTCCAAGCTGCTCCGCGAGCTGGCCGTAGTGCATGACGTGCCCGCAGGGGATCGCACGCAGAGCCCTCCAGACTTCGCGCTGGAACGGCGTTCCTCCCGTTGCGGTGGGAAGTTCGTTGATAATGCCAAGATCGCCTTCGAAGTAGGCCGCAAGCTTATCGCTCAGCCCGCCGGGGTTAGTCGCGCTAATTCGCTCATAGCCCTCGGCGCGATAGTGAATGTTGAGTAACTCCACCATGCGGTCGCTATGCTCTTCCCATTCGACGGCGCGCAGGCTGAACTGCTCGTCCGCGAGAATCCACAGCGGCCCGAGCGGGGTGGTGATTTTATCTTCGAGTAATCTCAGCATCCTCTTATCCTTTTATACGGCCCCGGATCTTTCCGCGATCCCGTTGGCAGAACGCCACAATATCACGCCAGCGGCGCTATCAGCCATACTCTGAAATGGTAAGTTTCATTTACTTTATGATAATTGAGCGATATATCCGGGAGCATTATAAAGAGGAGGGCAATAAATAACGGCGAAATTAAATAAGAAAATAAAAAATAGAGTCTGTCGACATCAAACAGACCCTACAGTACACACAGCAGTATATCCTTTCGCATATCCCGCGAGTTTTGTCCGTCAGGCAGGTGTATTTAGTTATAACAGCTTATTGCCAAAATGAAAGGATAACGAGTGACTGATTTCACGTATTTTTAACTTAAATTATATATTTTATTGCCGCTGAAATTTAAGTTAAGTTCTGTTTAATATATTCACGGATTTATTTGATATATTCTTTATCCCTGATTGAGAAATATTGCTTATATAATTAAAGCTGTAGAACGTTGAGGCGCGCTCCCGGCGCGGGTATAGTACAGGCTCAGATGTAGCCGGAGGATTTCCATGAACCCTGACGACAAATCCCTTTTTCTTGACGCCATGGAGGATGTCCAGCCCCTGAAGCGCTGCGCGGATATTCACTGGCAGCCGGGCCGCAACGCGCGTCCTCGCCAGGAGATCGACACCGAGCAACTGGATAACTTCCTGACCCTCGGTTTTCTGGAACTGCTGCCGCTTGATGAGCCGCTGGCGTTTCAGCGCGAGGGCGTTCAGCAGGGGGTAATTGATAAGCTCCGTGCAGGTAAATACTCCCGCCAGGCCAGTCTGAACCTGCTACGCCAGCCCGTTGAGCAGTGCCGACAGATGCTGTTTTCCTTTATTCGCCAGGCAGGCCGCGACGGGTTACGCAATCTGATTGTCGTTCACGGTAAAGGGCGCGAGCAAAACGCCCATCCTAACGTGGTGCGCAGCTATCTGGCGCGCTGGCTCGCGGAGTTTGACGACGTACAGGCGTTCTGCGTGGCGCTGCCGCATCACGGCGGCAGCGGGGCGTGCTACGTATCGCTGCGTAAATCAGATGAGGCTAAGCACGAGAACTGGGAGCGGCACGCCAAGCGCAGCCGCTAGGCTCCCGATACACGCGGGCGATGTTCCTCGCCCGCGCATTCACTCAGAACGTTTCCCAGTGGCTATCGCCGGTGCCCGCGCTGGCGGCTGCCGGTCGCAGGAGCTGCGGCGTTTTAATGGCTGCTGCACGCGGCGTGGCGGCGTTTTCCTTGACGTTCAGGCGAAACGCCGCGACGGCCTGGCGCAGCTGCTCGGATTGATCTTCCAGCGCGGCGGTGGCCGTTGCGGACTCCTGCACCAGCGCGGCGTTCTGCTGGGTGACGCTATCCATCTGCGATACCGCCAGGCTCACCTGCTCAATTCCGCGGCTCTGCTCGTCGGACGCGGATGAAATTTCACCCATAATATCGGTCACGCGGGTGACGGCCGCGACGATCTCCTTCATCGTATCGCCCGCCTCGCTGACCTGCTCGGAACCGGTATTGACCCGGTTTACGGAGTTCTCAATCAGCCCTTTGATCTCTTTTGCCGCCTGCGCGCTGCGGCTTGCCAGCGTGCGCACTTCGCCCGCCACCACGGCAAATCCGCGGCCCTGTTCTCCGGCGCGGGCGGCTTCTACCGCGGCGTTAAGCGCCAGGATATTGGTCTGGAAGGCGATGCTGTCGATCACCCCGGTGATGTGGGCGATTTGCTGCGAACTGTCGGCGATTTCGGTCATCGTGCGCACCACGTTATCCACCACGCGGCCGCCGCGAGCGGCTGTATCGGAGGCGTTTTTGGCCAGCAGCGTCGCCTGGCGCGCGTTGTCGGAGTTCTGTTTGACCGTGGCGGTCAGCTCTTCCATGCTGGCAGCGGTCTCCTCGAGCGACGCGGCCTGCTGTTCGGTACGGGCGGAGAGATCGTTGCTTCCCGCTGCAATTTCGCCTGCACCGGTATAGATTGCGTCGGTGCTGCCGCGCACCGCGCTCACCGTGCTCACCAGAGACTGCTGCATCTCGTCCAGCCCGGCGGCCAGCTGGCCCATTTCGTTATGGCCGGAGAGGGGAATGGTGTGCGTCAAATCGCCGCCCGCGATGGTGCGAATGTGGTCCATAATGGTTTTCAGCGGCTTTAACAGCAGGTGCTGCAGGCCCTGCCAGATCACGACCAGCACGGCGATAACGGCCAGGAAAATGCCCGCGAGCGTCCACTGCATCTGATTAAAGCTGCTCTGATTTTCCTCGGCGGCGGCCTTAAGCAGGGTATTATTTTCCGCGCGCCAGCGGGTGTAGACCGCCTCCATATCATCCTGAGCCTGCTGGGCGTCCAGGTCACCGTAGGCCTGATAGTTATCCGCACGCAGGTACTGAATCGACAGGCGCATCACCTCATGCATCTGGCTCCAGGATTTCTGCATCTCCTGCGTGAGCGCCGCGTTCTGGCCGTTCACCTGCGGTATTTTTTGCCAGGCGCCGTAATAGGCTTCCGCTTTGGTCAGGGAGTCGCTGGCCGTGCCCAGCAGCGTATTGATGGCCTCCAGAGACGCCGGATCGCGCTGGTTTTTCAGATAGCGAATCGCCACGCGGGTGACGGTCACGCGCGTTTTCACCAGCGTGTTAACGCTGTCGCTCAGGCTCTCCTGCTGGGCGTTTAGCACCCCGGAGTTCTGGAAGTTAAGTCGGTCGTTGTTGACGGCGGAATAGAACAAGCCGCCCGTGACAACTTGCAGCAGACAGAATATGGTGAGAGCAAAAATAATACCGGTAATCACGTGCAGATTTTTCAGCATAGCGGTCGTCCGTCATATTGGCAGGGGTTACACAACTACTATCGTCGTAGCGAAATTAAACTTTAATTTAACTATTGCTTAACTAATGGTTTCGCAGCGGAACCTCTTGTAAACCCAAATTTTTTAATGAGGAAGGTCACCATGAGCAGCACAGAGAAAAGCGGTACCTGGACGTTAGGCTCGCGCACCGTTAAGCGACTCGGCTATGGCGCAATGCAGCTTGCAGGCCCCGGCGTTTTTGGTCCCCCGAAGGATAAAAACGCGGCGCTGGAGGTGCTGCGCGAAGCGGTGGCGCTGGGCGTGAACCATATCGATACCAGTGATTTTTACGGCCCGCACGTCACCAACCAGCTTATCCGCGAGGCGCTCCATCCTTACCGTGACGACTTGACGATCGTGACGAAAATCGGCGCGCGGCGCGGCGCCGATGCTGCCTGGCTGCCGGCGTTTTCCGCGCAGGAGCTGACGCAGGCCGTGCACGACAACCTGCGCAATCTGCAGCTCGACGTTCTGGACGTGGTTAACCTGCGGATCATGTTTAGCGCGCACGGCCCGGCGGAGGGATCGATTGCCGAGCCGCTCTCCGCGCTGGCGGAGCTACAGCAGCAGGGGCTGGTCCGCCACATCGGCCTGAGCAACGTGACCGCCGCGCAGGTGGCCGAAGCGCAGAAGACGGTGTCCGTCGTCTGCGTGCAGAACATGTACAACATCGTGAACCGCGGCGACGATGCGCTCATCGACGCCCTGGCGCAGCAGGGCATTGCGTACGTGCCGTTCTTCCCGCTGGGCGGCTTCACGCCGCTGCAATCGTCCGGGCTGCAGGCCGTGGCCGATTCGCTGGGCGCGACGGCGATGCAGGTCGCGCTGGCCTGGCTGCTCCAGCGCTCGCCGAATATTCTGCTCATTCCAGGCACCTCTTCCGTGGCGCATCTGCGGCAAAACCTGGCGGCGGCGGATCTGGTGTTACCTCAGGAAGCCCTCGACACGCTGAACGCACTGGTGGAGTAAATATGGATTTTAAGGCAGTAAAGCTTCAGGCAACGACCGCGCCGCGCGGATACTCCGACGTGGCGCCCGTTCCGCTCACGGAAGCGACCCTTCAGGCGCGAAAGGACGCTATTCTTGCCCGAATGGCGGCCGAAGAGTTTGACGCGCTAATTATTTATGCCGACAAGGAGCACGGCGCGAACTTTGAATATCTGACCGGTTTTATTACCCGCTTTGAAGAGGGGCTGTTAATTATTAAAAATAGCGGAGAGGCGACCGTTATTCTCGGCAATGAAAATCTGAAGATGGCCGCACACTGCCGTATTCCGGTTACGTTAAAGCACAGCCCTTATTTTTCGCTGCCTAACCAGCCCATGGAAAATGATATTCCCCTCGAAACGCTGCTGCGGGAAACGGGCATACAGGCAATGCAGCGCGTGGGGCTAGTCGGCTGGAAAATGTTTACCTCCGCGCACGCGGATAATAAGCAGCTTTTCGATCTGCCTTATTTTATTGTCGACGCTATTCGCCGCAGCGTTTCAGAGATCGCCGTCCTTGAAAACGCGACGCATCTTTTTATTGACGGCGATATCGGCGCGCGCGTAACGAATAATGCCAACGAAATAGCCCACTACGAATACGGCGCGAATCTTGCCTCGACCTGCATGCTTAACGCCATGAACGCGGTGGAGCCGGGCGTTCGCGAGGCTGACCTCGGCGCGGCGCTAGCGGCGGAAGGGCAATATCACTCGGTCGTGACCATTGCCGCCAGCGGGCCGCGCTTTGAAAAAGCCAACCTGTACCCGACGCACAGGCCGATACGGCGCGGCGAGCCGCTTTCGATGACGACCGGCTTTAAGGGCGGACTATCCAGCCGCACCGGGTTCGTGATTGCCGATGAAAGCGAGCTGCCGGATACCCAGAAAGATTATCTCGACCGCGTCGCCAGGCCCTATTTTGCGGCCGTCGTCGCCTGGCTTGAAAATATCCGCATCGGCATGACGGGCGGCGAGATATATTCTCTGGTTGAGGCCGTGCTGCCGAAAGAAAAATACGGCTGGCACCTTAACCCGGGCCATCTCAGCGCGGATGAAGAGTGGATGTCATCCCCCATTTTTGACCGCTCCGTGCAAACGCTGAAAAGCGGCATGATCCTGCAAATCGATATCATTCCTTCCGTGAAGGGCTATACCGGGACCAGTGCGGAGGAGAGCATCGCCCTGGCGGATCGTGAGCTTCAGGCGGAGATCCAGCGTGATTATCCCGAACTCTGGGCGCGCATTGAAGCCCGCAGGCGCTATATCCGCGACGTGCTTAAGATTCACCTGAGCGATGACGTTATTCCGCTCTCTAATACGGTGGCGTATTTACGGCCTTTCTTCCTCGCAAAGGAAAACGCGTTTACCTGCTAAACGCCCGTCGGCAAATCTGTAATAGAGAGCATGGTTTTTTTAACGTTGTCGGCCATGCTCTCTGTATTCGCACTGTTAAACACGGAAGCGCCATCCATGCGCAACGTCCTGATCCCGCTCGCCGCTGCCGTCGCTTCAGGAGGCGCTGGATATTCCCCTCAAAGGCGTGGCCTATACGCTACGGGTGGGCCACAGCGTTATGGACGCGTCGGGCAAGGTGTCGACGGAGCCTGCGCCAGCGGCGGGCGCGGGTCGCGTCGCGGCTGTGGGCGACCCGTACAGCATTGAATACAATCACCCTCCGATGCTGAGCGTGCAGAGGCTGGTCAGGCAGGGGGGCGGCATCCTGCTCTTTCTGCTGCTCATCGCCTGCCTCTCTGCCTATATTGTCTACAAATACCTGAACAAAAATACGCTTCTCGAGGAGTCGCTTCGCCGCGCGATTGCAAAAGGGGAAATCGTTCCGTTTTATCAGCCTGGCGCGAAAGCTCTCTATCAGCATCGTCGCCGAAGGCGTGGAAACCCGCGCCCAGCTTGACTACCTCAACCGGAACAACATTACCTTCCAGCAGGGATACTATTTCTTTAAGCCCGTCCCCTTTGCCGGTTTGATACACATTTTGCTGTCGAAGCCTAGGGTGAAGGTGATTGTTGAATAACTGACCAAACGATTTGCCCTGTCGAAATTAAATCCCCCGCACTTCAATGCGTTTGGCTTCATCCCCCTGAAAGCGGCTTGATCGCTGGCCGATATCCGTAATACTGTATATAAATACAGTATGCAGTGAAAAGGACATTTATGAGCACTCTCATTTCTTATCAGCCAGAGCAAAACGTGGAGCTCCCGCTGTTCGTCGAGCGCGTTGCCTGCGGCTTTCCGAGCCCCGCGCAGGACTATGTGGAAGAGCGTCTCGACCTTAACCGGCTGGTGGTCAGACACCCCAGCGCGACCTATTTTGTGAAGGTGAGCGGAGACTCGATGATGGGAGCGGGGATCGGCGACGGCGATCTGCTGGTGGTCGACCGATCGCTGACCGCCGGGCATGGCGACATCATCGTGGCGTCGGTTGGCGGAGAGTTCACGGTAAAGGAGCTGCAGACGCGCCCCGCGCTTCGCCTGGTGCCGCACAATCCCGGCTATAAGCCGATACTCTTTCAGTCCGAAGATGAGCTGCAGATCTTCGGCGTCGTCACCCACACGCTGAAAACGTATAAACATGTTCGCGCTGGTTGACGTCAATAGCTTTTACGCGTCCTGCGAGACGGTGTTTCGACCGGATCTGCAGGGAAAGCCGGTGGTGGTGGTTTCCAATAACGACGGCTGCATCATCTCGCTTTCGCGGGAAGCGAAACGGCTCGGCATCAAAATGGGAGAACCCTACTTCAAGTTCAAAGAGAAGGGCTATCCGCTGCAGGTTTACGTGTTTAGCTCGAACTACGCGCTGTATGCCGATCTCAGCAGCCGCGTGATGCAGACGCTGGCCGACATGGCTCCGGCGATTGAGATTTACTCCATCGATGAGGCCTTCGTCAGCGTATCGGGCGTCGGCAACTGTATGTCGCTGGAGGCATTTGGGCATCAAATGCGCAATAGCGTCTATAAAAACACCGGTTTGACGGTGGGCGTGGGCATTGCCCCGACGAAAACCCTGGCAAAGCTGGCGAACTTCGCGGCTAAAAAATGGCCTTCGACGGGCGGCGTTGTCGACTTATCCTGCCCCGAACGGCAGCGCAAGCTGCTGGCGGTCGTCCCCGTTGACGAGGTGTGGGGCGTAGGGCGGCGCATCACCAAAAAGCTTAACGCCATGGGGATCGCGACGGCGCAGGATCTGGCGGCAAGCTCGCTATGGGTGCTTAGAAAGCATTTCAACGTTGTTCTGGAACGCACGGCGCGCGAGCTGCGCGGCGAGTGCTGCCTTGGGCTGGAGGAGTTTGCCCCCACCAAACAGCAGATCGTCTGCAGCCGCTCGTTTGGCCACCGCATTACGGAATACGTTGAGATGCACCAGGCCATCTGCGCGTACGCGGAGCGCGCGGCGGAAAAGCTGCGCGGGGAACGCCAGCACTGCCGCCTCATCAGCGTGTTCTTACGCACCAGCCCGCATGCGGACAATGAGGTCTATTACGGCAACCAGGCGTCAACGATACTCATGACCCCGTCGAATGACACGCGCGACATTATCCGCGCCGCGACGACGGCGCTGGATCGCATATGGCTTGAGGGATATCGCTACATGAAGGCGGGCGTGATGCTGGCCGATTTTTTCAGCAGCGGCGTCGCGCAGCTGAATTTGTTCGATGCCCAGCAGCCGCAGGCCAACAGCGCGGCATTAATGGACGTGATTGACTGCCTGAATCATTCCGGAAAAGGCAAGGTGTGGTTTGCCGGGCAGGGCATTGAGAAAGCCTGGAAAATGAAGCGTGAAATGCTCTCTCCGGCGTATACGACGCGGTATGCGGATTTGCCGATAGCGAAATAACGCTGCGCCGGGCTCTGCCTGCACCCGCGGTACAGGCAGCTCGCGTGCAGCCTTACTTTTTATTGAGCATCGACTTTAAATCGGCAAACGGATTGTACGTGGCCGCGCCCACGTCCTTCTGCGCATCTTCACCCGCTACGACGGTGGTGCCGTACTGGTCGGCTTCGGTGTACTTAGAGTGCTCGTGATCGTGGCAGAACAGGCACAGCAGCTCCCAGTTGCTGCCGTCGGGCGGGTTATTGGTATGATCGTGATCGATATGGTGAACCGTGAGTTCACGAAGGTTTGAGTAAACAAATTCGCGCGAGCAGCGTCCGCATACCCACGGATAGATTTTCAGGGCTTTTTCACGGTAGCCGCTTTCGAGCTGCGCGTAGTTTCTTGGGATTAAGGCCATGGCCGATGTTACCTGTGACGAAGGGTCCCTTCGGGGGACGAAAGCGTAAGAATAGCGCAAAGCGGGGGCGGGATGAAGCGATCGCCGCCGCGCGCTGGCCGTGCCAAATCTCCGGCGCGTGGATTACAATGCGCAGGCTATCGAATCCATAAAGTGAGATGTACCGCGTGACCGCCATGGAAAATATTGCTCTTACGTATCGCCGCTACGGCGAGCCTGACGTCGTTCTGCAGGCTGAAACCGCTGTGCCCGCGGCGCGGCTGGCAGGGCATCTTCGGGTGCGCATGCTCTTTTCTCCCGTGAACGCCTCCGATCTGATCCCCATTACCGGCGCGTATCGCCACCGGACGACGCTGCCCGCCGTCGCCGGATACGAAGGCATTGGCGTGGTGACAGACGCGCCCGGGGATTATGCGCATCTGCTGGGCAGGCGCGTGCTGCCGCTGCGCGGGCAGGGGATGTGGCAGCGCGTGGTCGACTGCCCGGCTGAGTATGCGATCCCCGTTCCCGAAGAGATGAATTCGCTGCGCGCCGCGCGGGCGTATATCAATCCGCTCGCCGCGCAGATGATGCTCACGCGCTATCCGCCGCGGGGTAAAACGGTGCTCTTAACCGCTGCCGGATCGGACTGCGCCATCCTGCTCGGCCAGTGGGCGCTGAACGCGGGGGCGCAGGCGGTCTACGGCGTTCACCGTTCCCCGATTCATGCCGACAGGCTGGCCGCGATGGGGATTATCCCGATCGCACAGGATGATGTTTCAGCCGTTTGCGAAGCCGCCGCGCGCGCGGAGGTGACGTATGACGCCACCGGCGGCGGCCTGGCCGAAACCATTCTGAGCCTCATGCCGGAGCAGGGGATTTTTGTCTGCTACGGGCTGCTTTCCGGGCAAACGTTCCGCCAGCGCCAGGCGCTGCCGCGCGTGGAATGGTTCCATATCCGCAACGCTCTCGATGCGCTAGGCACGTCAGCCTGGCAGGCGCAGTTCACGGCGATCTGGCCTAAGCTTCGCGCCAGCCGGTACAGCGATGCGACGCTGTTCCCTCTGGCGGAATGGCGGGCGGCGCTGGGGGCGTACCGCGAGGCCGGAAGGCTCAGCAAGCCCATGCTGTCGATGGAGGACTGATCCCGGGCGCTATTTGTGGCTCATGTCGCTCAGCAGGATGGCGATGCTTTGCCCGCCTTCCGTTTGCTCCAGGCCAATCTTCACGATAATGGTCAGCGGAACGGAGAGCAGCATGCCGACGGGGCCGAGCAGCCAGCCCCAGAAAATCAGCGACAGGAACACCACCAGCGTGGAGAGCCCGAGGCCGCGCCCCATCATCCGCGGTTCCAGTATGTTGCCGAAAACGAGGTTAATCGCCAGATAGCCCGCCAGCAGGACAAGCGCATCGTACAGCCCGCTGAACACCAGCACCTGGAGGATCGGCGGTATGGCCGCCAGCACGGAACCGATGTTGGGAATATAGTTGAGCGCGAAGGCCAGCAGCCCCCAGACAAACGCAAAGCGCACGTCCAGCGCGACCAGCATCGCCCAGACGACAAGCCCCGTCACCAGGCTGATGGCCGTTTTCAACACCAGGTAGCGAGAGACGCTGTCCAGCGCCCGCTGAATGGCTCCCATCCCCTCCACCGGGCGGACCATGATCTGCTGCAGCTTGGCGGGCAGCTGCGGCACCTCCAGCAGCATAAAGACCACCGTCAGAAACAGCAGAAATATCGACGTCATCGCGTTGGAAAGCTGCGCCAGCAGGCCGGTGACGAGCGTCATGGCGGCATTTGGGTCGATATACTTCAGCAGCTCTTCAACGGAGATCTCAATGCCCGCGCGCTGCAGCCAGGGTTCGAGCTGCAATAGCGGCACCGCCAGCGAGGAGCGGTATTTCGGCAGGGTGCGCGCCAGCTCGTTCAACGAAGTGCCAAGATACGCCACCAGCAGCACCATGGCGCAAATGATAATGCCGATCAGCAGCGTAATCGCCAGCACGCGCGGAATGCGCAGGCGAACCATGCGCTGCACCAGCGGGTTCAGGATCACGGCGATGAACAGCGCCAGAATGAAGGGCACGATGATGTCGGCGGCAAAGCGAACGCCGGTGAGAACGATCACCAGCATGCCCAGCATAATAACAATCTTAAGCCCGTTCAGCGTAATGATGGGTTTGGCCATGGAAATTCCTGATTAATCTTTTTATTTATAATAGAGCCTAACCGCCTCGCAATAAACTAACCAAAATCAAACGAACTGGGTAAAGAATTGAAAAGGCTTTGAGTAAAATCTTAGCTTGTGGTACAAATTACGCGTGTTCAACTACTGAGGACAATTTTCATCCGCACAGACGAGAAGCAACAACGCGGATAATTGTAATTTTATGGACAATTTGTTCAGGACCTATTTTTCAAACAATACCGCAGTCTTTTCTACTTCTATTTGCCTCCTTTCTGCCGAGCAACACTGGCGCAACGCGCTATAGTCACGTCTTCTGCCTGAGCTGGCGCTACGCGCTTAGCTGACCAATCGTATTTCAATTTTTTAGGTTTGCTGTCCACAGCGAGCCACGATGGACTATATTCTCAAGCAGGAGAAAACCATGTTTTACTGGATTTTATTAGCTCTGGCGATCGTCGCTGAAATTACAGGCACGCTGTCTATGAAATGGGCTAGCGTCAGCGACGGCAACACCGGCTTTATTTTAATGCTGGTAATGATTTCACTCTCATATATTTTCCTCTCCTTCGCGGTGAAGAAGATCGCGCTGGGCGTGGCATACGCTCTATGGGAAGGTATCGGTATTTTATTGATTACCCTCTTTAGCGTCATGATATTTGATGAAGTGCTAACGCCGATGAAAATTGCTGGCTTGACCACGCTGGTCGCGGGCATCGTGCTGATTAAATCGGGTACGCGTAAACCGACGAAAAAGCAGAAGGGGGGCGCACATGCAGCAGTTTGAATGGATCCATGCCGCCTGGCTGGCCCTGGCCATCGTGCTGGAAATTGTCGCGAACATCTTTTTGAAGTTTTCAGACGGCTTTCGCCGCAAGTTTTATGGCCTGATGTCGATTGCGGCGGTGCTGGGCGCATTCAGCGCCCTGTCGCAGGCGGTTAAAGGTATCGATCTTTCCGTGGCGTACGCCCTGTGGGGCGGATTTGGTATCGCCGCAACCCTGGCCGCAGGCTGGGTACTGTTCGGCCAGCGTTTGAATAACAAGGGCTGGATCGGCCTGGTGCTACTGCTGGCGGGCATGATAATGATTAAACTCGCCTGATAAGCGTTCGCCATCATATACAGGCAGCGAAATTCGCTGCCTGTATTACGCTTAAAAAAGAAGAACATTACCCGAGGATGGCGAATGTACCGCACGTTAAGCTGGCGCAATATTCCCACCGCAAGAACGCTGTTTGCCATGATCTTCATGGCCGGGATCGGCTTAATTGTTTCTATCGTCGCGCTGCTCTATCTTTCCCTTCATCTTATTAGCGCCAAAACCAACGAAATTGATGAACACCGGACGGCGCTCTCCGTGCAGGGGGCGATCCAGACCTCGGTCAACCGCGTCTCGTCGCTGGTCATTGATAACGCCGTCTGGGACGATGCCGTCAGTGAGGTCTACGCGCCGCGGCTCAATACCGAATGGCTGTTCAATACCTGGGGCGCGGGCTTTAAAATCAATAACCTGTATGACGGTACGTTCGTTCTTGACGAACAGTTTAGGGTGCTTTGGGGATCGTTTCGGAGCCGACCGTTTACGGAAAAAGGGCTCGACTTTTTTGGCAATGGCCTGAAGGCCCTGATTGAGCAGCACCGGCAGGCGCTCGCCGGGGAAAAGAATATCTTTGCGGGGATCACCCAAACCCGCGACGGCGTTGCGTTTGTCGGGATTGGCCTGATACGGCCCATGATTGGGCCTCTGAAGGCGGAGGGCAACACGCGCCGCTACCTGGTCATCACGCGCCACCTGAACCCACAAATCTTATCCGATCTGGGGGCAACGTTTCAGATCGATAACCTCAATTTCACCCCTGATAAAAGCAATGAGACGAGCATGCCGCTGAAAAGCTCGGCGGGCGAACTGCTGGGCTACCTTAACTGGCAGGCGCGCCTGCCGGGGGCTCAGGCCGCGCGCGCTGCCTCGTCGGATATTACGCAAATCGTCGTCCTGGCCGCGGCCCTGATCCTGCTGTTTATCCTGGTCAGCAGCGTGGGGCTGTACAAGCTCGCCAGAGGGGAGAGCCAGGCGCGGCGGGTGGCGAGAACGGACTGGCTAAGCCATTTGCCGAACCGGCGAGCGCTGATTGAAACGCTGGAGCGGGTAAGCCTGCGGGGCGATATCGACGTAAAAAGCGTGGTATTTATCGATCTCGACGGGTTTAAGGACGTAAACGATATCTACGGCCACGGCGTGGGGGACGATCTGATCGTCATGCTGGCGAAGGTGCTGAATGAGCGCGTGCCCGCGGGCGGAATGCTGGCGCGCCTGGGCGGGGACGAATTTGCGATGACGGTGGGCGGGGACCACTCTGAAGCGCTCGCCGCCGGGTTTGCCGCCGAAGTGCTGGACGTGCTTAGCGCGCCGGTTCGCCTGGGCGAGCGCACCATCCACATTGGCGCAAGCATCGGCATTGCCAGCGGAACGCTGATCGAATGCAGCAGCTCGGAGCTGTTTCGCCGGGCGGATATCGCGATGTATCATTCAAAAATTACCGGAAAAGGGCGCATCACCTACTACGATGCCGAGCTGAACAGCGCGCGCGAGCAGCAGCTGGCGATTGAAAACCAGATCCGCAGCGGCCTGGAGCGGCAGGAATTTGACGTCTGGTATCAGCCGATTATGGATGCGGACAGCCTGAAAATGGTTGGCGTGGAGGCGCTGGTGCGGTGGCCGCGCAGGCCGGACGGCGAGCTTGGCCCGGATACGTTTATCACCATTGCGGAGACCAGCGGCCTTATCTACAGGCTCGGTCAGTTTGTCCTGCGGCGCGCCTGTCAGGATCTGGAGCCTTTCAGCGACCTGACGCTGTCGGTCAATATCTCCCCGGCGCAGTTTCGCGATCCCGAATTTGAAGACAAAGTGGCGGCCGCGCTGGAGGCGACCCGTTTTCCTGCCGGGCGCTTACAGCTGGAGGTGACCGAAACCTACGTGCTGGAAAACCCGGAACGCGCGCGAGCCGCCATCGCTAACCTGAAGGCGCTGGGCACGGCCGTGGCGCTGGATGATTTTGGCACGGGATATTCGAGCATTGGCTACCTGCGGCGCTTTAATTTCGACACCATCAAGATAGATAAATCGCTGGCCGGGCTGGTGGATAACGACGAGCAGGCCGCGGCGCTGGTGAGCGGCACGGTGCGCATCGCCAAGGCGCTGGGCATGGCGGTGGTGGCCGAAGGGGTTGAAAACGAAAAGCAGATGCAGCTGCTGCGGCTGGCCGGCTGCGACAGGCTGCAGGGGTTTTGGTTTAGCCAGCCGATGCCGATTGAGGCGATTAGCGCCGGGCGCCAGGTCAGACGGGCTTAAGCTACTGCTGCGCCAGCGCTTCCAGCTTGTCGCGAAAACCGGTCACGGAGAGCGCGCGGTTATCGGCGCGCCATCTGTCTTTGGCCGCCGGGGCAGAGCTTTGAACGCCAATCAGCTGCCAGCCGTTATCCGTTTGCAACATCAGCGGCGAGCCGCTATCGCCCGGAAGCGTATCGCACTGGTGCGACAGCACGCTGTTTTGCGCCCAGCCGGTGACCACACAGTCCGTGTGCGTGTAAAGCGTATCCAGATGATCGACCGGATAGCCCGACTGCGTGACTTTACGACCGGCGGCTTTTAGCGCGGCGGTTAGCGCGGCTTTATCGCCGTCAAAGAGCGGCAGCGGGGTGATGCCGGACGGCGGATAGCGCAGCACGATCAGGCCAAAATCCCACGAGGCCGCGCCCGGGGGCACAATCCAGCCGTCGCCGTCGGGCTTTAGGCGTTTCCCCAGAGAAGGATCGACCCGGCCTTCAATACCGTGGATCTCGTAGCGCCACATCCCTTTTTGCGAGACGAATCGCAGGGCAACGGCCTTGTCCGGCCTGCCGTTTGGCGGCGTGAGCAGACAGTGGCCTGCGGTCAGCGCAAGCTGAGGGGTGATAAGCGTGGCCGTACAGAGGTTGCCGCTGGCGGTTTCCAGCTGGCCAATCGCATCCCAGGGAGCCTGGGTCGGATCGGCAACGCGCGTGCGGTCGTCATGACCGAAAAAAAGCGTTTTTACGTCCTTCGCGCTGATGCCGTCATCATCGCCGTCATCCGCATGTGAAAAGCCCGCAAAAAGAGTAAACGTTCCCAGCAACAACACTACAGATTTACGCATATCACACTCTGGTGGGGGTAATTATGATTATTAAAAGTGAACCCTATGAAAATACTATAGACGGGACGGCGCGAAAGTGGGAGTAAAATCAGCGTGCTACATTCATGAAAGATAAAAATGGCTGGCGATGATCGCGCATAAAATTAGCACGATAAGAATGAACTCAAACCGATAGCGTCGCAGCATACGCCCTCCGGATAAAAAAACGGCGCCGATCCTTTTCCGGTTCAGCGCCGGTTTACCAACGTGCCCCGAAGGGCACGGTTTAGCTTGTACGCTTACGCAGCTGGCTGTGCAGCTGGTTTAGCAGCTTCGTGTTTTACTGCTTTTTTGTGATGCTTTTTAGCGGCCTGGGCTTTCTGCTCTGCAGCAGGCTTAGCGGCTGCTTTGTGGTGCTTTTTAGCAGCCTGAGCTTTCTGCTCTACAGCTGGCTTAGCGGCTTTTTTGTGGTGCTTTTTGGCAGCCTGGGCTTTCTGCTCTGCAGCAGGTTTAGCCGCTTTGTGGTGTTTCTTATGGTGCACGGTTTTTGCTGGCGCGGCGGTGGTGGCAGCCGGTGCTGGCGTAGCGGTGGTTTCAGCAGCGAATGCAGCAGAAGACAGACCCATAGCAGCGGCAACAACCAGAGCTAATACTTTTTTCATGTTCATACCCTCGAATTTGGTTTTTCATGTAACCCCACTGCGGGGCCGTTGAAATAACTATATCCCTGTAAACTCGAGGTTTCCGTGAGTGATTGGTATCGGCGTGTAACCGTATGTACAATGCTGAGTTGTGCGATATTGTTTTTATTAATCAATATGATAAACGTATGTCACGCTACTTTCATGGAAGGGCTTTATTAAAAGCGGTCTTTATTCAATAGCCGTATTGCATGGCGCTCTGAAGTACATAGCTCAATGAGGCATCCCCGAATAGCCAAAAATCCCCCGAAGGGGATTGGTACGGCGCAACCATTACTTTGATAAGAGTTGAACGTCCACCTGTTCATTGTCCTCATCTTTATTGATAAACGTGCCATCATCACAAACTAAAATCTCATCAGATTCAAGCCACAGTTGAGAATCAACTTCTCCGCCGTTGAGCACCTTCCACACTGAACCATCTTCAAGAGTTAGGAGCGTGCCGTCAGTATTTTTCGTTTGCAGCCAATGCCCGGATTCACAAGATGCCATTGCACCTAATGAACAACATAATAAGCTAACGAACATAATAACGTTTTTCATCATTAGGCTCGCATGGCAGGGTCACACGTTGCGCCCTCGCGAATGACCATAATCCCATTGGCAGTCTCTGGTGTTATGTTGTACATCCCTCCGTGAAAAGGATCTATCGCAAGATAGCCAATTAGAGGGGCTGTAAAAAGGTTTCCAACCGAATACCACCCGCTGACTGTTTCATTCAAAGGTATAGTTGCGGGTGCGTATCCTGTTTTACACATGGTGACAAGATATGACTTTTTACCAAAATAAGAGCCGTCATTCTTTTGAAGCATCACGGTTTGCGGCGTTGTACCCCTTGCAACTATTGCCCCTTTTTCATCCTTAACCAAAAATGCAGCATCGGTTGGGTTACTCGTTATTTGAACTGACTGCGTGCTGTCGCCAACAATTGTCGCACAACCTGACATCCCACCCGCAACAGTGCATGCCAATAAAATTTTCGACAGTTTATTTATCATAAGAACAATACCCTCCTTTATGGTGACTTCCCGTTCCACCGTGAGGATGCTGACCTTTAGGACATGCACATGCAGTTGACATCATAAATGCCATTAATAGCCCTAAAATTATTTTCGCTAATTTCATTGTATTTTTCCTTTGCCAATAAAAACCACGCACTATATGCGTGTTCACTGGGTAAGGTTTTAGATCTGCGTGCCTTGTAGCTTTGCTGTGCAAGAGGTTTAGCGGGGGTTAACTAATTGACTATCCGGGGCATTCGGAATCGAACAATAGCGCCGGGCAATAACCCGGCGCAAGATATTACAGATAACGAGCGGTCAGATGCTCGCGGAAATAGCGGATGTTGAGATCCTCTCCCGTGGCCTGGGTTATGAGCTGCGAGGTGCTGAAGCGGCTGCCGTGCTGCCAGATGTTCTGACGTAGCCAGTCGAACAGGGCGGAGAAATCACCCTGCGCGATGGCGTCCTGCAGGCCGGGAAGAGCATTTTTGGCGGCGCTGAACAGCTGTGCGGCGTACATTGCGCCCAGCGTGTAAGACGGGAAGTAGCCAAAGCCGCCGTCGGTCCAGTGGATATCCTGCATGCAGCCGTTGCGGTAGTTGTCTTTGGTCGACAGCCCAAGCCAGGCCTGCATTTTCTCATCCCAGAGCGCCGGAATGTCATCCACCTCAATGTCACCGTTGATGAGCGAGCGCTCAATTTCATAACGCAGCACCACGTGCGCCGGATAGCTCACCTCGTCGGCATCCACGCGGATATAGCCCGGCTTGACGCGCTGGTTCCAGGCGATGAAGTTTTCCTCGCTGAAGGCCGCCTGGCTGCCGAAACGGGCGTGAACGGCAGGGAGAAGGTGCTTCAGAAACGCCTCGCTGCGGCCGAGCTGCATCTCAAAGAACAGGCTTTGGGATTCGTGGATCGCCGTTGAGCGCGCCAGCGCGACGGGCTGGCCGGACCAGGTGCGCGGCAGGTTCTGCTCGTAGCGGGCGTGCCCCGTTTCGTGTATCACGCCAAACAGCGCGCTGAGCAGCTCGTTTTCATCATAGCGGGTGGTGATGCGTACATCTTCCGGCACGCCGCCGCAGAAGGGATGCGCGCTCACGTCCAGGCGACCGCCGTTGAAATCAAAGCCGAGCATCGCCATGGCTTCCAGCCCCAGCTCGCGCTGGGTTGCGGTCGGGAAAGGCCCCTGCGGGGGGACGAACGACCGCTGGGCCTGCTTTTCGACCACGTTTGCCAGCAGGTCCGGCAGCCAGCTTTTCATGTCGGCAAACAGCGTATCGAGGCGCGCGCTGGTCATGTCCGGCTCAAAAATATCCAGCAGCGCATCGTATGGCGAGCCGCCTTTGGCCTCGGCGCGCAGGCGGGCCTCTTCGCGGCTCAGCTTGACGACCTCTTTCAGATTGGCTGAAAAGCCCTGCCAGTCGTTCGCCGGACGCTGCGTGCGCCAGGCGTGTTCGCACCGGCTGCCCGCCAGCGATTTGGCCTCGACCAGCGCTTCCGGCAGCAGCGAGGCCTGCTGGTAATGGCGCGTCATCTCGCGCAGGTTGGCCTGCTCAATATCGTTCAGATCTTCCTGTGCAGCCGCCTCCAGCCATTCACCGACCCGTTTATCGGTCAGAATTTGGTGCTGAAGCACGCTCATTTCGGCCAGCGCTTCACCTCGCGCGGCGCTGCCGCCCGGTGGCATCATGGTGAACATATCCCAGCTGGCGATGGAGGAGAGATGCGAAAAGCGGGAGAGGCGCTGGAAGGTGCGGGTGAGTTGCTGGTAGCTGTTGTTTTTCATGAAGTCCTCGTGTCTGAATCAGCCGATGACAAAAATTAGCATCGGCTCGATTTAAACACGAAGAGGGCTGAAAGTTAATGTAGACGTTTGTGCAGGCTGGCACCGACCAGCAGCGCCGCACACAGCATCAGGGCAATGAACCCGCCGACGCCGTTCCAGCCGTAATGGTGCCAGAATACCCCGCCAAGCGTCCCGGCAATGCTGGAGCCGAGATAGTAGCTGAACAGATACAGGGAAGAGGCCTGGCCTTTCGCGCGGCGCGCGCGCGGGCCGATCCAGCTGCTGGCGACGGAGTGCGCGGCGAAGAACCCGGCGGAGAAAAGCAGCATGCCCGCGAAAATCAGCCACAGGGAGGAAAAGAGCGTCAGCAGCAGGCCCAGCAGCATCACCGCCGTAGAGACCAGCATCACCGGGCCGCGGCCAAAGCGCGCGGTCATTGCCCCGGCCTTTGGCGAGCTCCAGGTGCCGGTGAGGTAGGCCACGGAGAGCAGGCCCACAACCGCCTGGTTTAAGTGCCACGGCGAGAGCATCAGCCGGTAGCCGATATAGTTGAAGAGCGTTACGAACGCGCCCATCAGCAGGAAGCCCATCATGAACAGCCGCGGCAGGCCTTTGTCGCGCCAGTGCAGGCGGAAGTTGATAAACAGCGTTTTGGGGCGCAGGGAGGTCGGGCGAAAATGCCGCGATTCCGGCAGGATTTTCCAGAACATCAGCGCCGAGGCGAGGGCGAAGCAGCCGATCACCGCCAGCGCGATGCGCCAGGTGAAGAAGTCGGTAAATACCCCGCTCAGCAGGCGTCCGCTCATGCCGCCGATCGAGTTCCCGCTGATGTACAGCCCCATTGAAAACGCCACGAAGCTCGGGTGGATCTCTTCGCTAAGGTAGGTCATGCCGACGGCGGCCACGCCGCTAAGCGACAGCCCAATCAGCGCGCGCATCAGCAGAATGCCGTGCCAGCTGGTCATCATCGTCGAAAGCAGCGTACACACGGAGGCCAGCATCAGGGCGGTGACCATTACCGGCTTGCGGCCAATGGCATCGGACAGCGGCCCGGTAAACAGCAGGCCGACGGCCAGCATGCCGGTCGAGATCGAGAGCGAAATACTGCTGCTGGCGGGCGATACGCCGAACTCGTGGGAGAGCACGGGCAAAATCGGCTGGACGCAGTAGAGCAGGGCAAAAGTTGCCAGCCCCGCCGAGAAGAGCGCCAGCGTCACGCGCATAAACAGAGGGGTGCCGCGCTTTATAAACTGAACCGGCTGCGATGGGGCGGGTAAATCATCGACGTCGCTTGCCGGGGCGATATCAATGGAGGTTGTACGACTCACACAATTTCCTTGCTTAACATCCCCGTGATTCAGGTGACGGGTAAGACCACTCACTAAGGGTATGAAAATGTAAATATTCTGTCTAATATATTAATAATCTCAAATGATACTTAGAAAATATGAATATCGAGCTGCGTCATTTACGCTACTTCGTCGCCGTGGCGGAAGAGCTGCATTTTGGCCGGGCCGCCGCCCGGCTTAACATCTCTCAGCCTCCGCTCAGCCAGCAAATTCAGATCCTCGAGCAGCAGGTCGGGGCGCGGCTGCTGGCGCGAACCAACCGCAGCGTCAGCCTGACGGCGGCGGGCGCGCAGTTTCTTGCCGACAGCCGCCAGATCCTCAGCATGGTGGAGGACGCCGCCGCCAGAGCCGAGCGCCTGTACCTGGGCGAAGCGGGCGAGCTGCGCATCGGCTTTACCTCGTCTGCGCCGTTTATTAGCGCCGTGTCGCACACCCTTTCGTCGTTTCGCCGCCATTACCCGGACGTGCATATCCAGACGCGAGAGATCAACACCCGCGAGCAAATCGCCCCCCTGAACGACGGCGCGCTCGATCTGGGGCTGATGCGCAATACGCCGCTGCCGGACTCGCTGGCGCGGCAGGTCATCCTGCGCGAGCCGCTGATGGCGATGATCCCGCGCGATCATCCGCTCGCCGCGCGGCCAGTCGTCACGCTGGCGGAGCTGGCGAAGGAGCCGTTTGTCTTTTTCGATCCGCAGGTGGGCACGGGCCTGTACGACGATATTCTTGGCCTGATGCGGCGCTACGGCCTTGCGCCCTCCATTGCCCAGGAGGTGGGTGAGGCGATGACGATCATTGGCCTGGTCTCGGCAGGGCTTGGCGTTTCTATTCTTCCCGCCTCGTTTAAGCGGGTACAATTGCAGGAGATGCGCTGGGTCCCGCTTGCCGAAGGCGATGCCGTATCGGAAATGTGGCTGGTGTGGTCAACGCACCGCGAACAGAGCCACGCCGCGCAGCGTTTCCGAAAGCAGCTAATTAGCGCGTCGCAGGGCGGTTAATTCAGGGAAAAGTGAGCAAAAATGTGCGTCAAATCACATGGCTAAGTAAAAATTTGACGACGCCTGGTGAAGTGCTTCACCATAGCCCACAGTTTATTTCGAAGCTCGAAAATAAGGGAGTACGAGGTGGTTGCTGATAGTCAGCCAGGGCATATCGATCAGATCAAGCAAACCAACGCGGGCGCGGTGTATCGCCTGATTGATCAGCTTGGCCCGGTTTCGCGTATCGATCTTTCGCGTCTTGCGCAGCTGGCGCCCGCCAGTATCACCAAGATTGTTCGCGAAATGCTGGAAGCGCACCTGGTGCAGGAAACGGAAATTCAGGAGCCCGGCAGCCGCGGCCGTCCGGCGGTGGGGCTGGTGGTTGAGACCGAGGCGTGGCACTACCTGTCGATGCGCATCAGCCGGGGAGAGATTTTCCTCGCCCTGCGCGATCTGAGCAGCAAGCTGGTGGTGGAAGACCAGCTCGACCTGCCGCTCGACGTCGGCCACTCTCTTCTCGACGCAATCATCACCCACATCGACCAGTTCTTTATTCGCCACCAGCAGCGCCTCGAACGTTTAACCGCCATTGCGATCACCCTGCCGGGCATCATTGATACCGAAAACGGGATTGTGCACCGCATGCCGTTTTATGAGGGCGTCAAGGAGATGCCGCTGGGCGAGGCGCTGAAAAACCATACCGGCGTGCCGGTCTATATTCAGCACGACATCAGCGCCTGGACCATGGCCGAAGCGCTGTTTGGCGCCTCGCGCGGCGCGCGGGACGTGATTCAGGTCGTTATCGATCACAACGTGGGCGCTGGCGTGATTACCGACGGACGCTTGCTCCATGCGGGAAGCAGCAGCCTGGTCGAAATCGGCCACACGCAGGTCGATCCCTACGGCAAGCGCTGCTACTGCGGCAACCACGGGTGCCTGGAAACCATTGCCAGCGTGGAGAGCGTGCTGGAGCTGGCGCAGGTTCGGCTGAGCCAGTCGATGAGCTCCTCGCTGCACGGCCAGCCCTTAACGGTCGAATCCCTGTGCGCCGCCGCGCGCGAAGGCGATCTGCTGGCGAAGGACATTATTACCGGCGTGGGTAACAACGTCGGGCGCATTCTCGCCATTATGGTGAATTTATTTAATCCGCAAAAAATCCTCATCGGCTCGCCGCTTGGTCAGGCGGCGGATATATTGTTCCCGGCAATATCAGCCTGCATTCACCAGCAGTCGCTCCCGGCGTACAGCCAGAAGATCGTGGTGGAAAGCACGCAGTTCTCGAACCAGGGGACGATGGCCGGTGCGGCGCTGGTGAAAGACGCCATGTACAACGGATCGCTGCTGATTCGGCTATTGCAGGGCTAACTCTTTCCCGCAGATGCAAGAAAAATTGCGCTATCTCAAGCCGGGTAGCGCACACATCCCGTAGACTTCCCCCCTCTGAATTATTTACCTGGTTTATATTTCCAAAGCATACCCAAGAGGTGGAGTGAGTCATGCTTAAGCGTTTCTTTGTTACGGGTACAGATACCTCCGTCGGGAAGACCGTCGTCTCCCGCGCGCTACTGCAGGCCCTGGCGGCGAGCGGTAAATGCGTTGCCGGGTACAAGCCCGTCGCAAAAGGCAGTAAAGAGACGCCTGAGGGGCTGCGCAATAAGGACGCCCTGGTCCTGCAAAGCGTCTCATCCCTTGAGCTGCCGTACCCCGCGGTAAACCCCATCGCCTTAACCGAAGATGAAAGCAGCGTTGCGCACAGCGGCCTGATCAACTACGGCCTGCTGTCTGACGGCCTGGCGAACCTGAGCGGCCAGGCAGACCACGTGGTCGTTGAAGGCACCGGCGGCTGGCGCAGCCTGATGAACGATTTGCGTCCGCTGTCGGAGTGGGTGGTGCAGGAACAGCTCCCGGTCCTGATGGTGGTAGGCATTCAGGAAGGGTGCATTAACCACGCGCTGCTGACGGCGCAGGCCATTGCCAATGACGGCCTGCCTTTCATCGGCTGGGTGGCAAACCGCATCAACCCCGGGCTGGCGCACTACGCTGAAATTATTGACGTCCTGAGCAAGAAGCTGCCTGGACCGCTGGTGGGGGAACTGCCTTACCTGCCGCGCGCCGAGCAGCGCGAGCTAGCGCAGTACATCGACCTCGCGGCTTTCGTGGGCGTGTTGCCCGTAAATAGAGTCGTGGCGTAACGTTCGCGACAGCACGGACGCCACCACGCAGGCGACCAGCAGGCCGGGCAGTAAAAAGTACTGCCCGGTCATTTCACAGACCATCAGCGCCGACATGATTGGCGCATGGGTCGTTGCGGCAAGCAGCGTCGCCATCCCCGTTAATCCCACCAGAATAGCCGTCTCCGAGCCTGGCGCTCCCCACGCAAAAAGCTGCGCGAACAGCATGCCCGTCGCCATGCCGACGAACAGCGTTGGCGTAAAGACCCCGCCCGGCGCGCCCGAGCCGCTGCTGGCCAGCACCGCCAGCAATTTGCAGATGAATACGCCCGCAATCACCGACAGCAGCGGCGGCGAGATCAAAAACGCCTGCACCACGCTGTAGCCGTTGCCCCAGACCTTCGGCGTCAGCAGCGATAGCAGCCCGACGATCAGCCCGCCCAGCGCCAGCTGCCACGGGGGCGAAAGCCGAAGGCGCAGGAACAGCGCGTGGCTGGCGTCCATCAGCCACATCAGCAGCGGGCCGCAAAGCCCGGCGATCAGCCCCATCCCGACGATCAGGGAATAGTCCATCGCGCTCAGGGTTTCGCTGAGGTGAACGTCATACAGCGTGTTGGCCCCGGGGCTGAGCAGCCGCGTGGTCAGCAGCGCCACCACGGCGGCAATCACCACCGGGCCAAGCGAGGCCAGCATGAGGGTGCCAAATAAGATCTCGGCGATGAACAGGCTTCCGGCGAGCGGCGCGTGGTAGGCGCTTGCCATGCCCGCGGCGGCTCCGCAGGCGATCCACAGCTTCCACTCGGATTTAGGCGTGAAGCGTTGGGCAAACAGCGAGGCGGCGAGGGCGGCGAGCAGGATCATCGCGCCCTCCCGGCCGATGGCGCTTCCGCTGGACACCACCAGCAGCGATGCGAGGGATTTCACCAGGCTGGCCGCGTAATCAAACTGCCCATCGCCCGTCTCCAGCGCTTCCATATAATCCGTCGGCGCGTGCGGGCGCTGCGCCGTCAGCCGCTGCCATCCCCACAGGAGCATTCCCGCCGCCAGCCCGCCCAGGGCAGGCGTCAGCGCGCGTCGCCAGGGCGACAGGGCCGCCGCCGCGTTGACCAGGCTGCCGCTTTCGTTACTGAGAAACAGCCATTCCAGCAGGTACATGGAATGACGAAACAGCGCCACGGCGAGCGCGGCCAGAACGCCGGTGACGGTGGCTATCAGAAGTCGGCGAAACATCGCCCGGATGTCAGGGTAAGCGTGAAGGCGCTGCATGGGTTACGCATCAACGGGAAAGATACAATATTGTGGCGGCAAATCGCGGGGTTAGCAAAAGTTATGCGTGCGAAAAAAACCGGGCAGAGCCCGGTGTGGAGGTTAGCTGTCGCTGTGAATATTGAGCGCCCGGCGGGTGCGCCCCGAGCTCAGGTATTCCGCAATGTAGTCCTGCGAGATTTCGCCGTTGTAGCGGCCGTCTTCGTCCACGATCGGCATCCAGCTGGTGTTGCTCTCATACAGGCGGGAGAGCACCACGCGCAGGTTGTCTTCCGCCTTGCCGGTCATGCGGAACGGGTGCAGCAGATCCGCGCACGATCCGCTGGCGTGGCGCGCTTCGCGGCGCTTCACAAACCCCAGCGGCTTGCCGTGTTCATCGACCACGGTGATGGCGCGGATGTCATTATCATCCATCAGCGCAAACGCCTCGGCCAACGGAGTCGAGTGGCGAACCGTAATGGTCGGCTGCTGGTCCGTGACGTCGCCCGCGGAGACCAGCAGCAGGCGCTTCAGGGTGCGGTCCTGTCCGACGAAGGAGCCGACAAACTCGTTGGCCGGCTTCGCCAGCAGCTCGTCCGGGCTGGCGCACTGCACGATGCGGCCCTGGCGGAAGACCGCGATACGGTCGCCCAGCTTTAGCGCCTCGTCAATGTCGTGGCTGACCAGCATCACCGTTTTCTTCAGCTTGCGCTGCATCTCCAGGAACTGGTTCTGGATCACCTCTCGGTTGATCGGGTCGACCGCGCCGAACGGTTCGTCCATCAGCAGCACCGGCGGATCCGCCGCCAGGGCGCGGATCACGCCGATACGCTGCTGCTGGCCGCCGGACATTTCGCGCGGATAGCGGTTGAGGAACTTGTGCGGATCCATCGCCACCATGTCCATGAGCTCCTCGGCGCGGGATTTGCAGCGGGCTTTGTCCCAGCCCAGCATGCGCGGCACCACGGTAATGTTCTCTTCGATGGTCATGTTCGGGAACAGGCCAATCTGCTGGATCACGTAGCCAATGTTGCGGCGCAGGGTCACGGTGTCCATTGCGCTGGTGTCTTCGCCGTTGATCAGGATCTTACCGCTGCTTGGCGCAATCAGGCGATTTATCATCTTCAGCGTGGTGGTTTTGCCGCAGCCGGACGGGCCGAGCAGAACGCACATTTCACCCTCCGGCACGTTCAGATTGACGTTGTCGACGGCCTTAAAGGTCTGGCCGTGCTTCTGTGAAAATTGTTTGGTGAGGTTTTCCAGTTTTATCATTATCGAATCCCCTTTGGAGTCAGAGCCACCTGCAGACGGTGCAGCAGCCAGTCGAGCACGATGGCTAAAAGACAGATCATCAGCGCGCCCGCAATCAACATACGAATATCGCTCCCGCCAATGCCGTTAAGCAGCAGCAGGCCAAGGCCGCCCGCGCCGATCACGGCGGCGATCGCCATTACGCCGATATTCATCACCACGGCGGTGCGGATCCCGCCGAAAATCACCGGCAGCGCCATCGGGATCTCAACCCAGCGCAGACGCTGCCAGAAGGTCATCCCGATGCCGCGGCCCGCCTCGCGCAGGCCCGGCGGCAGGCTGTCCAGCGCCGTGTGGGTGTTGCGCACAATCGGCAGCAGCGAGTAGAGAAACACCGCCGTCACGGCGGGCAGGGCGCCAATGCCCTGACCGACCAGCGAGAACAGCGGGATCATAAGGCCAAACAGGGCGATGGACGGGATGGTGAGTACGATGGTCGCAATCCCGAGCACCGGCGTGGCCAGCCATTTGTGCCGGACGATTAAAATCCCCAGCGGAACGCCGATGATAATCGCCAGCCCCACGGCCAGCGCCACCAGCCACAGGTGCTGCAGCGTCAGCGTTAAGAGATAGTCCCAGTTGTCAACAATGTAGTGAATCGTCTCCATAGCGCCTCCTACAGCAACTGTTTGCTACGCAGGAAATCACGGGCGACCTGCTGCGGTGACTGATGGTCAATATCCACCTTCTTGTTCAGTTCGGTGATGACGTCGTTATTGAGCTGGGCGGAGAGGGTGTTAAGCGCCTCTTCGAGCCCCGGATTGGCCTCCAGCGTGTCTTTGCGCACCACCGGCGTAACCGCGTAGCTCGGGAAAAAGCCTTTATCATCTTCCAGCACCTTCAGGTCGAAGCCCTTCACGCGGCCGTCGGTGGTGTAGATGAGGCCAGCGTCAACGAAGCCGTCGCGCACGGCGTTATAGACCAGGCCCGGGTCCATCTGGCGGATCTGCGGGCGATCCAACTCCATGTTATAGGTCGCCTGCAGCGGCTTCATGCCGTCGCTGCGCCCGGCAAACTCCAGGTCCAGCCCGAGCAGCCAGTTGTTGTCCGGGTCCGTTTTGCGGATCTGTTCAATCTTCGCCACCATCTCCGACATGGTGTTGATGTGCTCCGCTTCGGCGCGCTTGCGCTGCATCGCGAAGGCGTAGGTGTTGTTCATGTCCGCGGGCTTGAGCCACACCAGGCCGTGCTTCGCGTCGAGGCGTTTTACGGTCTCGTAGGATTCTTCTGGCGACATGCGCTTGTTGATGTGGTTGAAGATGATCAGCGACGTGCCGGTGTATTCCCACGTCATGTCAATCTGCTTGTTGATCATCGCGTTACGGGAAATAACGGTAGCAATGTTGGTCTGCGGCTGTACCTGAAATCCCTTTTTCTGCAGATATTGCACGGTCATCGCCGAGAGGATGTGCTGCTCGGTAAAGCTTTTAGTGGCCAGGATCAGCGGGGCGGCGAGCGCCTGGCTGGAGAAGAGCGCGGCGGCGCACAGCGCCGTCAGGCTGGAAAACAGTCTCATACACAGCTCCTTGTTATTGTTATCGGGCCAGGTGCGGGCTCATCACGCGGCCCAGCGCGGCCAGCAGCGTATCCAGAATCAGAGCGAACAGGGCGGTGGCCGCCGCGCCGAGGATCAGCGTCGGGAAATCGTTGAGGTAGATGCCCGGGAAAATCAGCTCGCCGTAGCTGCTGGCGCCGATCAGGAAGGCCAGCGGCGCGGTCCCCACGTTAATTGCCGTGGCGATGCGGATGCCGGACAGCATCACCGGCCAGGCGTTAGGAATTTCAACCTGACGCAGGCGCTGCCATTTGGTCATGCCGATGCCGTTAGCCGCTTCGAGCAGCGACGCGGGCACGGAGCACAGCCCGGCGTAGGTGTTACGCACGATGGGCAGCAGCGAGGCGAGGAACAGAGCGATGATGGCCGGCTTATCGCCGATCCCAATCACCACCATCGCCAGGGCGAGTACCGCCAGCGGCGGCAGGGTGTTGCCGACGTTAAAGATCTGCATCACATATTCCGCAACGCCGCGCGCCGCCGGGCGGCTCAGCAGGATGCCGCTCGGTATACCGACCAGCAGCGCGAAGAACATGGATGAGAATACGAGGATCAGGTGCTGTTGCCCGAGGTAGAGCAAATCAACCTGACGCGCTTTAATCGTTTCCAGCCCAATTCCCCAGACGAGGAGGGCGAGGACCACGATAATCGCGCCGACGAAAAGCAGCGAACGTTTAAGTAATGGGTGCATTGCGGTGTGTCTCCCTGTGCGCATGCGTTATAGCAACCAGCGGCTGCCTGTTTTTATGCCATGATTCGGCAGGGGTCATTCAGCTATAGCAAGGGAATGGGAAGGGTTCCAGCGAAGGGGCAAAAAGAGTAACCCTATGATAATAGTGAGATCGTAGTGTAAGCCTTATGGGATAAGGGCTGTCAGGGGTTGAGCAGAATAGTCTTAAAGAGAGCCGCCTAAGGTGACGTTGTCACCTTGGGCGTGCCGGAGGCGATTATCGGCCGACCGCAGCGCGCACCTTTCGGACGCGCCATGAGATGCGGGCAATCGAGAATGCGGCAACGAGGACCAGCATCACTCCCAGCGCAAGCATGGCGTTAAATCCCAACCATCTGAAAAGGAGCAGACCCGCAATACCGCCGGTAATAAACGAAAAAAGGGTGGTCAAATGGGTTTTGAGCTGGCTCTTTTGGGCCGTCGTATCTTTAGAGTAATCCCGACGGAGGATGGCAACCGCAACGGAGGCCAGAGATATGCCCGCATCGGTCAGCGTGCCGGTAATATGCGTCGAGCGTACCCGCCCCCCAGAAAGCTGAGTCGAGGTGGAATTATGGACCCCCATCAGCCCGCACAGGAAAATAATAATTTCACGGTTCGTGGCGAATGAATGAAAATAGATTTCGTACAGCGAAACGCCCGCCAGCAATAGACCTTCAGCAAGCAGAATCTGACTGAATATCAGCCGTACGTTATGGATTATTCCCCAAAGGACAATGATTCTCGCAATAATTGCGCCCGTGACAAACGACAGGATAATGGCGCTAAAGAAAAGAATGTCGCTAAGATCGGTAGAGGAGACTTCGCTGGATAACTGTGAAGTGTTGCCCGTCATATGGGAAGGAAAAAAGCCAAAAGCCCCCAGCGCGATAGCATTCAACACGCCCGCTGAGGTTGCCAGCCAGAGCGCGAGTCGGCGATCTTCCCCATGCGTTCGTTCTTTCTTGAGTTTAATCAGCAAAGAATACCTCCGGATTAAGCTTTGCCTGATTTCTCACGCTAGCAAAACGATGCTGCTGGCTGACCAGGATATTGCTTAATTATTATTTCATCGGAGGGTATTCGAGGTTTTGTCATTAATTAAACGCATACGGCGAATATGCGTGACCGGATGCTAAAGGGTAAGCAAAACTGAACTCACAGGGCCGACCCTTAACGTGCGCATCTTACTCCGTCTGGTCTGTGACCGTTTCGGCGTTGAGGTCAGGGAGTTTGCTGGTACGCAAAATATGCTGCACGGTCTCTTTGTGTTCGGCGAAATAGAGCCCGAGATCCTCCGCCTGCGTTTCGTCCATTTGTATTCCGCTTTGCAACAGCCATTCGGTGAAGGCGTCTGCCATGTCGAGCAGTTTGTCGTGAGCGTCGGCCTCTTTCTTCGTGGCAAATGTCATTTTCTCTTCACCTTTTCTTACGACAACATATTTGATTTCAACAGCCATGATGAACCCCTTATACTGTAATTATATACAGTATATCAGCTTAATGTATCCGTTGCAGCATAAATGTAATTATAAGACATGCGGAGAGTGAGCTGGCTTACACATCTGGATGCGTAAGCCAGCGTCTATCAACGGTACAGCGTTTTTTCCGCAACGGGGATCAGCAGGGTGGACTGCCAGTCCGCAAGCGTCAGCTGGGCGAGCCTGCCCAGCGCGGCATAGAATGGATGCCCGGCGTGGTCGACAAATTCGGAAAGAAAACGCGTGCTCCACGGCAGCAGGTGCCAGGCGAGGAGCTGGTCCCGCTCGGCGTTTCGGCCATTTTCTGCAAGCCAGGCGGCCAGCAGCAGCAGTGTGCCAAAATGGTCTTCCGGCTCATTCTGCTGTACCTCGAAGGCGATATTGTTTTCGCGCATCCACTGGCGCAGGGCCAGCGTCGAGTCGCCAAACAGCACGGACTCGCGGTCCAGCCAGACGGATCCCCACGGCGGGGAGGGCAGCGCGTACGGGCCAATAAACAGGCGTTGCCAGGCTTCTGGCAGGGTTTCATCGCAGGGCGCACTGAACGCCTCCGCTATCGGCTGGAGCACCTCCTCCGACAGAGGCCAGTCCTGAACCCACTCCCCGGCGGTGAGCGCATTCACCAGCGGTGCCGCCTGCTCGCTATCGGGCGCAAAATAAAACAACGCGCCCAGCACGCGGGCGCTAAAGGCAAAGGCTTTACGGTTTTCTACTTCACTCATTACTGCATTCCTTACTCGCGCGGGGGACACCCGCGCGCTTATGTTAACCCGCGATGGCCGTTCCAACGGTCATATGCAGGCCGTAGAACAGGCCGCGGCCAATCAGCTCGCCCAGTACGACCAGAACAACGCCGAGAGCGAGACCAAACGCTTTTGGCTCCTGGCGACGAATCAGCGGACAGAGCCAGCAGCCCAAACCGGCAGCAACCAGCACGATACGCCAGACCTGGAGCGTGCCATAGTCCGGGAGCAGGGCGCTGGCCTGCTGGATGGCGCTGTGGATCGTGGACAGATCGTGACTTTGCAGCACAATAATCGCAGAGCTCGCCAGCAGCGCCAGCGCGCTGACGGTTGCTGCCAGCGTTCCTTTAAACGTTGCGTTCGCCGCGCGAAGCAGCAGCGCCGCAAGCGGTGGCCCGCTCAGCGCCGCGGTCAGGAAAAAGGCGGCGGTAGTGTAACCCGTATACCACGTTGGCACGGTATCGATCTGATACACGCGCGTCATGGCCCAGATAAAAACAATCCCGAGGATCTGGCTTATCAGCAGCCAAATCTTGCCGAGCGCCGACGGCATTTTACCGATAACCGACAGTAGCCACCAGAATCCCCCAACGGCGAAGAAGATCGAGCCCGCGGCGATTTCGTTGCTGAGCGCCGAGTCGCCGACGCGGTTCAGGGAGTTAAACGCGCGCAGCGGCGAGCCGAGGTGCAGCACGGAAGCCACAAAGCCGACGCCCATCACCACCCAAAGAAAGAACATGCTGCGAACGATCCGCGCTTTTGCCGCCGGGTCTTTTTCATTAAGCCACGCGAACCCGGTGACGATTAACGCCCCGGCCACGCACTGCCCAAAAACGGTGAAGATCACCAGCGGCCATTCATGCCATCCACTTCCCATCTCACACCTCCTTCGGGTTAGCCAGGTAGCCGGTGGTGTCACCCGTCGGACGGCTATTGGCGTTAGGTTTAATCACAATGCTCGGCTTCGTAAAATGCGCGGACGGCAGCGGCGCAACCGCCGCCAGCTGGCCGTGCTTTTGACGCAGATCTTCGATCGGGCCGAAGTCCAGCGCGCGCAGCGGGCAGGACTCCACGCAGATCGGCTTTTTGCCATCGGCGACGCGGGTATGGCAGCCGTCGCACTTGGTCATGTGGCCTTTGGCGGCGTTGTACTGCGGCGCGCCGTACGGGCAGGCCATGTGGCAGTAGCGGCAGCCGATGCAGACGTCCTCGTTTACCACCACAAAACCATCTTCACGCTTGTGCATCGCACCGCTCGGGCAGACCTTGGTGCAGGCCGGATCTTCGCAGTGGTTGCAGGCAATCGACAGGTAATAGGCAAACACGTTCTGCTGCCAGACGCCGTTGTCCTCCTGCCAGTCGCCGCCCGCGTATTCGTAGATACGGCGGAAGCTGACGTCCGGGGTGAGGTCTTTGTAGTCCTTGCAGGCCAGCTCGCAGGTTTTGCACCCGGTGCAGCGGCTGGAATCAATAAAAAATCCATACTGGGTAGTCATTCGTTATTCCTCACGCCTTCTCGATCTGCACCAGGTTGGTGTGCTGCGGGTTGCCTTTTGCCAGCGGCGACGGGCGATGCGTGGTTAAGGTGTTGATGCACGAGCCGTGGTCAACGCGGTCGCCGTTCATGTTGGCATCGTGCCAGGCACCCTGGCCCATGGCGCTGACGCCCGGCATGATGCGCGGCGTCACTTTTGCCGGAATGCGCAGCTCGCCGCGGTCGTTGAAGACGCGAACCATATCGCCGTTCTTGATGCCGCGTTTCTCGGCGTCGACGGGGTTCAGCCACACTTCCTGACGGCAGGCGGCCTGCAGCACGTCGATATTGCCGTAGCTGGAGTGGGTGCGGGCCTTGAAGTGGAAGCCGAACAGCTGTAGCGGGAAGGTGCGGCGTTCAGGAGCATCCCAGCCGTCGAAAGTCGAGGCATACACCGGCAGCGGGCTGATGGTTTCGTCTTTTTCCAGCTCCCAGGTGTTGGCGATGGTCGCCAGCTTGCTGGAGTAGATCTCGATTTTGCCCGACGGCGTTTTCAGCGGGTTGGCCTGCGGATCCTCGCGGAACTTCTTATAGGCGACGAAGTGCCCGTTAGGATCTTTGCGTTTGTAGATCCCCATTTTTTTCAGCTCGTCGTAGGACGGCAGCAGCGGATCTTTCTCGAGCATTTTGGCGTACAGATACTGTAGCCACTGCGCCTGCGTGCGGCCTTCCGTAAACTGCTGATGCACGTCCGGGCCAAGGCGTTTTGCCACTTCGCTCATGATCCAGTAGATAGGCCTGCGCTCGAACTTCGGCGCGGTGACCGGCTGCAGGAAAATCAAATAGCCCATGTTCCCGGCGTAGTCGTTAGGAATAATGTCTTCCTGTTCAACGGTCATCAGGTCCGGCAGCAGGATGTCGGCATACTTCGCCGAGGAAGTCATAAAGTTGTCGATGACCACAATCATCTCGCACTTGCTTTCGTCCTGCAGAATATCGTGGGTTTTGTTGATATCCGAGTGCTGGTTGATGATGGTGTTGCCCGCGTAGTTCCAGATAAATTTGATCGGCACGTCGAGCTTGTCTTTGCCGCGCACGCCGTCGCGCAGGGCGGTCATTTCCGGCCCGCGGGCGATGGCGTCCGTCCAGCTAAAGCAGGAGATCTGGGTTTTCACCGGGTTATCGGGCAGCGGCATGCGCTCGATGGTGATGGTGTAGGTGGATTCGCGCGCGCCGCTGTTGCCGCCGTTGATCCCGACGTTGCCCGTCAGGATCGGCAGCATGGCGATGGCGCGAGAGGTGAGTTCCCCGTTCGCCTGGCGCTGCGGCCCCCAGCCCTGGCAGATGTATGCCGGTTTTGCGGTGCCGATTTCGCGCGCCAGCTTGATAATGCGGTCGGCGGGGATGCCGGTGATGCGCGAGGCCCACTCCGGCGTTTTCGCCGTGCCGTCTTCGCCCTGGCCGAGGATGTAGGCTTTGTAATGGCCGTTGGCCGGCGCGCCTTCCGGCAGCGTTTTTTCGTCATAGCCCACGCAGTACCTGTCGAGGAAAGGCTGGTCGACGAGGTTTTCGTCGATCAGCACCCACGCGATGCCCGCCACCAGCGCCGCGTCGGTGCCCGGGCGAATTGGGATCCACTCGTCTTCGCGCCCGGCGGCGGTATCGGTATAGCGCGGATCGATAACGATCATCCGGGCATTGGAGCGCTCGCGCGCCTGTTCAAGGTAGTAGGTGATCCCGCCGCCGCTCATGCGCGTTTCGGCCGGGTTGTTGCCGAACATCACCACCAGCTTCGTGTTTTCGATGTCCGAGGTGCTGTTGCCGTCATTGCTGCCGTAGGTGTAGGGCATGGCGCAGGCAATTTGCGCGGTGCTGTAGGTGCCGTAATGGCTCAGGAAGCCGCCGTAGCAGTTCATGAGGCGCGCGACCAGCGAGGCGTAAGGCGAGGAGCGGGTGATATTGCCGCCGACGATGCCGGAGGAGTAGTTAATGTAGACCGCTTCGTTACCGTACTTCTCCACCACGCCCTTCAGGCTGGCGGTGAGCGTGTCCAGCGCTTCATCCCAGCTGATGCGCTCAAACTTGCCTTCGCCGCGCTTGCCCACGCGCTTCATCGGGTAGTTGAGGCGGTCAGGATGATTGATACGGCGACGAATGGAGCGTCCGCGCAGGCAGGCGCGAACCTGATGATTGCCGTAAACGTCATCGCCGGTATTGTCCGTTTCGACCCAGTAGACCTCGTCGTCACGCACGTGCAGGCGCAGCGCGCAGCGGCTGCCGCAGTTTACGGAGCAGGCTCCCCAGACAACCTTATCTTCAGGCGGCTGTACGGCGTGTTGAACCGCGGCGGCGGCGCTTCGCAAACCAAAAGGTAATGAAATTCCGCCCGCAGCAAGCGCGAACGATCCTATCGCAGTGGATTTAACCAGAGAACGGCGGCTAATGCCGCCGTGATGTTCAACATCAGACATGACTCACCCCATCATTGATAATACGTATTATTTTCGCCCGTGATGATAACCGGGCTAATGGTGGGGTGAATGGTACTTATTTGGAGGTATTAAATATTAATCCTCGTCAATTCAAGGGGATTGATCGGCAATTTTATTGCGGTTCTGCGGGCGCGTTCTCCTGCGTACCCGCGCTGCCTGCCGTCTCGTTGCCGCCGCCTGTGCGGGTGTACAAAATCTTGAAGGTGTCGTTGGCGCAATGCCCAACAACCTGCGCGTCAGGACGATCCGCCTGATCGTTCGGCACGATGTTCAGCGTAAAGCCGGATTCCGGCACGCCGTTATTGATGATTTTCTGCTGAATATCGCTCTTCACGCGTTCGCAGGAATCCGGGGCGGCCAGCGCCGCGGGTGCCGCGCTGATGAGTAACAGTGCGGTAAGCCAGTTGAACTTTTTCATGGATATCTCCTTATCTCTGATGGGCATAATACAGTCTAGCAGACTGAAATTAACACATTGTATTCAGAGGTAAATTTATGATTAATCCTACGTTTATGCATCCTGCATGGCGCTTTCGCGGTAATACCAGTCTGGCGCTGTTTCGCTGGCGTCGGGGTGGCTATGGAAGATGGGCAGCAGCGCCGGGGAGTTCCACAAGCTGGCCGGGGTCACGGTTTTACGGTGCCATGGAATGGAACCGAGGAACCACAGCGTCCAGAATTTAAGTTTTGCATCTGGATTACTGGTGAGCAACCGTTCAAATGTTTCAACCTGTCCGACGTCGACCGAGAGCGCATTCTGATAAATATCGAAGACGAATTTTGAACAGAACTGGCGCGACGAGTCGTAATTAAAACCCGTATGGTAAAGTTTGTTTAATCGAGAGGGAACCTGTTCAACGATAGCGCGTTTTTGATCGCCAGACAGGCCGCCGCCAAGGCGACATACGCTATAGCGACCCTCAACCGAGCGGTTGATAAAGCGGCTCAGCGTTGTGGTGCAGGACAGGGGAACGCGGCTTTCCGCCACGATATAATCACGCCCGTCGTGACCCACAATGATGCCGACGTGGTTGCTCCAGCAGAGTGAGGCTGCGGAGATATGGCGAAACAGCGACGTACCGATACAGGTAAAAACAACGTCACCAATGTCGAAATTGACGGGATAGTTTGCTTGCATATTGTGGCTCCTTCACGCTGCGAGCGATGTACACGTTTCGCAGGACATTAGAAGGTCACACCGCGTTTAGCAACGGTTTCAAAAAATCTTTACATGCTGTTAAGACACTCCTTATGTTATTCAGAATTAACCAAAAATTTGCTACGCTGTATATTCATCATCTTTCTCTGACGGGTTAAAACGTGAAGAAATTAGCAACGATAGTTTTGCTGGCGAGTGGGCTGGCAGGCTGTGATAACAGCTCCGCTCCGCAGTCGTTTACGCCGGAGATGGCGAGTTTCTCCAATGAGTTTGATTTTGATCCCCTGCGCGGGCCGGTCAAGGATTTTTCCCAGACGCTGCTCAACGATAAGGGCGAAGTCTCGAAGCGCGTGACGGGCTCGCTGTCGACGGAGGGGTGCTTTGATACCCTCGAGCTTCACGATCTGGAGGCCAATACCGGCGTTGCGCTGGTGTTGGACGCGAACTTTTACGTGGATGCGGAAACCCAGGAGCAGAAGGTGAAGCTTCAGGGGAAATGCCAGCTGGCTGAACTGCCGTCGGCAGGGGTGACGTGGGACACCGACGATAACGGCTTTGTGGTTGCGGCGCACGGTAAAGAGATGGAAGTGAAATATCGCTACGACGCCGATGGCTACCCGCTGGGCAAAACCACCGTCTCCGGCGAGCAGCACTTATCCGTGCAGGCCGTCCCGTCTAAAGACCTACGCAAACGGATGGATTACACCGCCATCAGCATGCTGAACGAGAAGCCGCTGGGCAACGTGAAGCAGAGCTGCGACTACGATCGCCACGATAACCCGGTAAGCTGCGATCTGCTGATCGTCGATGACAGCGTTAAGCCCGCCGTTGAGCGTAAGTACACCATTAAAAACAGCATCGAATATTATTGATGCCTACCGCGCAGAAAATGGCTGAAGGTCAATAACGGTCGCGCAAAGCGGAAAATAGCGTTCAATCATGAACGCTATTAATATTATTGCTTTCAGCGCCAGCGGGGAGTCGTATTTTTAGTCGTATGAAATAAACTGGATATAAGCGCAATATTCTACGGGTTTATTTCGCTTTAAATTGTCCGTGGTTCTTATATTCCAGCCGAAAGCGTGAACAGCGCACCAGGGCTATGTTTTACATTAGCGTTAATTTTATATTTAACCCCCGAGAATTTCACATTAAAAACAGCAGCTTGAAAGGTTTTCATGAGCGCTGTTTGTCGCAATTTTGTTACGGCACGCGCGTTCTGACCTGCGTGGTGCAACGCATTAGATTAATTCAGCTTGCACCGTGAAAATTTACGTGCGGTTGTTATTCCCTGACGCAGCCATTATTCTAGCCTTAAATTTACCAATATTTTCTTTGTGACAAAAACGTTGCGACCTATTTTGCTCGCTGGCTATTTGAGCCAGGGGGCCGGCATGGATGATATTCCGTGCCTTACCGGGACGGAAGTCAGCCTCGGGCATATGCCCGGTTAATAAACCTGAATATCAGGTTCAATCAGTCATTCATTAAATGAGGAACATAAATGAACAAGACGCTTTGTGCAGTTCTGGCTGCGCTGGCTTTAACAGCAGCAGCGCCATCATCCTTCGCCGCTGTTGAAACGGCTGCGGGCACCACGGCCGCAACCGCAGGGACCACCGGAGGCGTAGCCGCTGGCGCAGTCGGGGCCGCAACCGTTGCGGGCGTAACGGCCGCAGTGGGCCTCGCGGCGCTGGCCGTGGTCGCGGCCACCGACAGCAGCAACGGCTCGCCAAACACCACCACAACAACCGCCACGCGTTAAGGCGGCCTGCGCTGAGTGATTCACCCAGCGCCCGTTACCCGGCGCGCAGCTTGCGCCGGGTAATTTTCACCCGATTTGACGGATCACCCAGGAAGGACTGACGGTGCGAATACTCATTTTTTCCCTCGCGGGGCTGCTCCTGCAGGGGTGTACACCCAGCCAGCAAAGCATGGTGGAGACCTTTTCTGCCTCGCTGCGCGGCGCGCCGGACGTCACCGTGGCAGATGACGAAATACGGTCACTGCCGTACTCAACGATGTACCTGCGCCTGAACGGCGGCCAGCGCATTTTTGTGGTGCTCGGCTATCGGGAAAATGGCCTCGACAAGTGGCTGACTCAGGATCGCGCAGCCATCGTGACCCGCAGCGGACGGCTGGTGAAAACCGTTGGCCTGCGCAGCAACCTTCTGGAAGTGACAAACCTTAGCGGCGATCCGCTGATGAACGGCGCACGGCTCCGCAACGGCGCGCGGTGGCAGCGCGACGTGCGCTGGAGCGAAGAGGGTGAACCGCGTTCCGCCAGGCTGATCTCGACCTTTGAGCCCGCAGGCGACGCCGCGCTGACGATCGCCGGGCAGCGCGTGGACGCGCAGGTCTGGCGGGAAAGCGTGCGTGCAGCCTTGCCGCAGCGCGAGTGGCAAAACACATTCTGGATTGAGAAAACGACCGGGCTGGTTCGTCAGAGCCAGCAGATGATTGGCGCAGGCGTATTGCCCGCAGAAACGACGCTTCTGAAACCTATTCCATGAATATGCGACTCACGCTGCCGATCGGCATTTTACTTTTCGCCGCCTGCGCCAGTGCGGCAGAGCAGAACGTGGTGATGCTTTACGGCCCGAGCGACGAGCGGCCTATCGCGATAGAGGGCAAGCAGCGCCTCGCCGAGCTGGTTACGTCGCCGGAAGTGAGCGCCAGCGCATGGTGGCCCGGCGCGATCCTCACAACCGAACGGGCAAACCGGGAGGCTAACGCCCAGCGGCTGCGCGTTTTAGGCGAGCTCTCGCGCCGGGAGCGGCATGCAGACGCGCCGCTGGCAGCCACGCTGCGCAGCGTGCGTGAACAGCTGGCCCGCATCGCGGTGGTTGGCCGTCTGTTTGTCGAGCTCGACCCTGACGCCGTGCGCACCCGGCCCGAAGCCAACGGCCGCCTTCAGGGGCAGTACCGGCTATACCTTACGCCGCGTCCCGACGCGGTTACGCTGCTCGGCGCGATTGACTTACCGGGCACGCAGCCCTGGCAGCCGGGCGCGAGCGTAGGCGATTACCTGAAAGGTCGCGCTTTTTTGGCCGGTGCTAACACCCGCAGCGTCACGATCATCTCGCCCGCCGGAAAAGAGAGCGTTGCGCCTGTCGCGCGCTGGAACGCGCGCCACCGTGAAGCGGAGCCCGGCAGCCTGATTTGGGTCGGTCTTGCCGAGGACGACCGCGGCCTGAATGCGCAGATTATTCGCCTGCTGGCACAGCGGGAGATCAAATAATGAAAAAACAAATGCTTTTGAGCTGCCTGGCGGCAGCGGTCTCCGGCGCGTGCTATGCGCAACCGGAAACCTTCCCGGACCCCGTTGGTCCGTCGCAGTCAGATTTTGGCGGCACCGGCCTGATGCAAATGCCTAACGCCCGCGTTGCGCGCGAAGGGGAGTTCAGCCTCGGCTATCGCGATAACGACCAGTATCGCTTCTACTCGGCGTCGATCGCGCTGTTCCCGTGGCTCGAGGGCACCGTTCGCTATACCGACGTCCGCACCCGTAAGTACAGCGGCAACCCGGACTTCAGCGGCGATCAGAGCTACAAGGATAAATCCTTCGATTTCAAGGTCCGGCTGTGGGAAGAGTCAACGCGGCTGCCGCAGCTGGCGCTGGGCAAGCGCGATATTGCCGGAACCGGGCTGTTTGACGGCGAATATCTCGCGGCGAGCAAAATGGCCGGACCGCTGGATCTGACCGTCGGCATGGCGTGGGGATATCCGGGCAACCGCGGCAGCGTCAGCAACCCGTTCTGCCGCGTTAGCGATAAATACTGCACTCGACCAGAGCTGCACGACGCGGGCGACGTGAGCTTCAGCGAAATGTTCCGCGGCCCGGCGGCACTTTTCGCAGGCGTGGAATACCAGACGCCGTGGCATCCGCTGCGCCTGAAGCTGGAGTACGACGGCAACGACTATAAGCACGATTTTGCTGGCGTAATTAAGCAGTCCAGCCCATTTAACGTGGGGGCGGTGTACCGCGCCGCCGAGTGGGCGGACCTGACGCTGAACGTCGAACGCGGCAACACGCTGACGTTTGGCTTTACGCTTCGCACCAACTTTAACGATCTGCGCCCGGCGCTGCGCGACAGCCCGAAGCCGGAATACCAGCCTGCGCCGGAAACGGCCGGGCTGCAGTATACCGCCGTTGCCAGCCAGCTGACGGCGCTGAAATACAGCGCCGGGTTTGACGCCCCGGAAATACGCCAGAGCGGCAGCACGCTTTACCTGAGCGGCGAGCAATACCGCTACCGCGATCCGCGAGAGGCCGTCGACCGCGCCAACCGCATTCTGATGAACGCCCTCCCGCAGGGGGTTGAAACCCTGAGCGTAACGCAGATGCGCAGCCATCTGCCGATGGTGACCACCGAAACGCAGGTCACCAGCCTGCGCCAGCAGCTTGAGGGATACCCGATCGGGCAGGAAAAGCCGCTGGTGCAGCGGCGCGTCGAGCCGGTTGATTTCTCCGCGTGGGGCCGTGGCTACCGCATCCGGGCGAGCCGCTTCAATTATTCCCTGTCGCCAACGCTGGCGCAGTCGCTCGGCGGCCCGGAAGATTTCTATATGTTCCAGGCAGGGATGCTGGCAAGCGCCAGCTACTGGCTGACGGACGGCTGGCTTATCGACGGCGGCGCGTTCGCCAATCTCTACAACAACTACGACAAATTTAACTCCTCGCTGCTGCCCGCGGACTCCACGCTGCCGCGGGTGAGAACCCACATCCGCGACTATGTCGCCAACGACGTATACGTCAATAACCTGCAAAGCAACGTCATTCGCCACCTCGGGGCGGGCTTCTACGGCCAGCTCTACGGCGGCTACCTCGAGACGATGTACGGCGGCGTGGGCGGGGAAGTCCTGTACCGCCCGCTGGACGCCAGCTGGGCGCTGGGGATGGACGTCAACTACGTCAAACAGCGCGACTGGAACAACATGATGCGCTTTACCGACTACGCCGCGCCGACCGGGTTTATCACCGCGTACTGGAACCCGCCGCAGGTGAATACGGTGCTGATCACGCTCAGCGTCGGCCAGTACCTGGCGAAGGACAAAGGCGCGACGCTGGACGTCGCAAGGCGCTTTGACAGCGGCATCACCGTGGGCGCGTGGGCGGCGAAAAGCAACGTCTCGAAGGACGATTACGGCGAGGGTGGATTCAGCAAAGGCTTCTACGTCTCCGTGCCGCTGGACCTGTTGACCATTTCGCCGAACCGCAGCCGGGCGGTGGTCGCCTGGACGCCGCTCACCCGCGACGGGGGGCAGATGCTTAACCGCAAATACTCGCTCTACGGCATGACCGCTGAACGCGAAATGCCCGTGGGGCAATAACCCTGAACACCTGATGAATGATAGTGAGAAATGAAAAAGAGAATGTGTAAATTTTCCCTGCTGGGGCTGGCGCTCGTGACGCTAAGCGGCTGTGCGGTCGTACCGGGTCAGGGGCTAAGCACGCGCGGTAAAGACGTTATCGAACTGCCGGACAGCAGCGACGACCTCAATAAAATGGTTAACGTTTTTCCGCTGACGCCGGGGCTTATCGACAGGCTGCGCCCGCAGCAGGTCACCTCGCGCGCCAATCCGCTGCTGGATGAACAGCTGACGCAGTATGAGTACCGCATCGGCGTTGGCGACGTGCTGATGGTGACCGTCTGGGATCACCCGGAGCTGACGACCCCCGCGGGCCAGTACCGCAGCGCCAGCGATACCGGCAACTGGGTGAACGCCGACGGGACGATTTTTTACCCGTACATCGGCCGACTGAAGGTGGCGGGCAAAACGCTGACGCAGGTTCGCGCGGAGATCGCCTCACGTCTGGACAAGGTGATCGAGAGCCCGCAGGTGGACGTCAGCATTGCCGCGTTCCGCTCGCAGAAAACCTACGTGACGGGCGAAGTGGCGAAGTCCGGCCAGCAGCCGATCACCAACATTCCCCTGACGGTGATGGACGCGATTAACGCCGCGGGCGGCCTGACCGCCGACGCCGACTGGCGCAACGTGGTGCTTACCCATCAGGGGCAGGACACCAAAATTTCGCTGTATGCCCTGATGCAGCGCGGCGACCTGACGCAGAACAAGCTACTGCACCCCGGCGACATCCTTTTCGTGCCGCGCAATGACGATCTGAAGGTCTTTGTGATGGGCGAAGTGGGCCGCCAGAGCACGCTCAAAATGGATCGCAGCGGCATGACCCTGGCAGAAGCGCTCGGCCATGCCGAAGGCGTGAAGCAGGACATGTCCGACGCCAGCGGCGTGTTCGTGATCCGCTCGCTGAAGGGCAAGCCGGGCGGCAAGATTGCCAACGTCTACCAGCTCAACGCGAAAGACGCCTCGGCGATGGTGCTGGGCACCGAGTTCCCGCTTGAGCCGTATGACATCGTGTATGTCACCACCGCGCCGCTGGTGCGCTGGAACCGGGTTATTTCTCAGCTGGTGCCAACCATCACCGGCATTCGCGACATCACGGAAACCGCGCGGTATATCAAATCATGGCCAAACTAAGCTTCCACTCGATTCTGGTGGTCTGCACCGGAAATATTTGCCGCTCACCGACCGGCGAGCGCCTGCTGCGCCAGATGCTGCCGCACGTCCGGGTCGACTCCGCGGGTACCGCGGGCTTAACCGGGGAACCCGCGGACGCGGTTGCCTGCCAGACTGCGGCGAAAAACGGCGTCTCTCTGGAGGGCCACGTTGCCCGCAAAATCACCCCTGCAATGCTGCGCGAGTATGACCTGATTCTGGTGATGGAGACCGGGCACATTGCTCAGGTGACGTCCATGGCGCCGGAAGTGCGCGGCAAGACGCTGTTCTTCGGGCAGTGGCTGCGGGAAAAAGAGATCCCCGATCCCTATCGAAAAAGCCACGAGGCGTTCGATCACGTTTACGGCCTGATGCTTCAGGCCAGTCAGGAATGGGCGAAAAGGCTCAGCTAATTCACGGAAGCAGTTTTATGTCGACCAAAAACCTTAGCGCGCCGCAGGGCGCAGCCGCGGCGGAGAACGAGATCGATCTTGGGCGTCTGCTTGGCGAACTCATCGATCACGTAAAGCCAATTGCTAGTATCACCGCGCTTTTTACCGCTGCCGCGGTAATCTATGCGCTGTTCTCAATGCCCGTTTACCAGGCGGACGCCATGATTCAGGTGGAGCAAAAGCAGGGCAACGCGCTGCTCAGCAGCCTGAGCCAGATGATGCCGAACGCGTCGCCGGAGGCGGCGCCCGAAATGCAGCTGCTGCAGTCCAGGATGATCCTCGGAAAAACCATTGCCGATCTCAGCCTGCGCAACGTGGTTCAGCAACACTACGCGCCGATGTTTGGCCGCGGCTGGGCGCGCTTAACCGGCGAGCGGCCGGGCGAGTTGGCCATTAGCTGGATGAATATTCCTCTCCTTAACGGGCAGCCGCAGCGCCTGACGCTGACGGTAGAAGAGGCAGGGCGCTATCGCCTTGAAGGAGAAAACGTCAGCGCGAACGGCACGCTGGGGCAGCTGCTGGATGTGAACGGGATTTCGCTGAAAATTTCCGATATTCAGGCCCTTCCGGGCACGCAGTTTACGCTTAGCCAGCAGTCCGAGCTGGACGCGATTAACGACCTTCAGCTCAGCTTCAGCGTCAGCGAACGCGGCAAGGATAGCGGCATGCTGGGGCTGACCATGACCGGTGACAATCCGCAGCGGATCGCCCGGGTTCTCAACAGCATTGCGGATAACTACCTGCAGCAAAATATTGCCCGCCAGGCCGCGCAGGATTCGCGCAGCCTGGAGTTCCTGCAGAGCCAGCTGCCGAAAGTGCGCGGCGAGCTGGACGAGGCGGAAAATAAGCTCAACAGCTATCGTCAGGAACGCGATTCGGTTGACCTTAACCTGGAGGCCAAATCGGTGCTGGAGCAGATTGTGAACACCGATAACCAGCTGAACGAGCTGACCTTCCGGGAAGCAGAAATTTCACAGCTGTATAAGAAAGATCACCCGACCTACAAGGCGCTGATGGACAAGCGTCAAACGCTGGAGCAGGAAAAAAAGCGTCTCAACAAGCGCGTTTCGGCGATGCCCGCGACCCAGCAGGAGGTGCTGCGCCTGAGCCGCGACGTGGAGTCCGGACGCGCGGTCTACTTACAGCTGCTTAACCGCCAGCAGGAGCTGAGCATTGCGCAGTCGAGCGCGATCGGCAACGTGCGCATCATCGATTTCGCGGTGACTCAGCCTCAGCCGATCGGGCCGAAGAAGGCGCTGATCGTGGTGCTGGGGCTGGTGCTTGGCCTGTTTGTTTCCATCGGCATGGTGCTGGCGCGCGCGATGCTGCGCCGGGGCATTGAGTCCCCGGAACAGCTGGAGGAGCAGGGGATCAGCGTGTATGCCACCGTGCCCGTGTCCGAATGGCTGGAGAAAAAAACGCGGCTGCGCAGTAAAAACATTTTCTCCACCACCTTCCGCCACCGCACCAAAAACGTGCCGTTCCTCGCGGTGGATAACCCGATCGATCTGGCGGTCGAGGCGGTTCGCGGCCTGCGCACCAGCCTGCACTTCGCGATGATGGAGTCGTCGAATAATCTGCTGATGATTTCCGGCGCGACACCGGACAGCGGCAAAACCTTTGTGAGCAGCACGCTGGCGGCGATCGTGGCGCAGTCCGGGCAGAAGGTGCTGTTCATCGACGCGGATATGCGCCGGGGCTACTCGCACGAGCTTTTTAACCTGGAAAACAGGACCGGGCTGTCGGACGTGCTGGCGGGCACCGTGGACGCCGAGCGGGCGATCCGCACCTTCGATAAGGGCGGGTTTGACGTGCTAACCCGCGGGCAGGTGCCGCCAAACCCGGCCGAACTGCTGATGCACGCGCGTTTTAGCGCCCTTATGCAGTGGGCCAGCGAGCGCTACGACATGGTGATTATCGATACGCCGCCGATTCTGGCAGTGACCGACGCCGCGGTGATAGGCCGCATCGCCGGTACCAGCCTGGTCGTCGCGCGATTTGGCATGAATAGCGTGAAGGAGATGACCGTCTGCGTGCAGCGCCTGGAGCAGGGCGGCGTGAACATCAAGGGCGCGATCCTCAACGGGGTGGTCAAACGGGCCAGCAGCCAGTACGGCTACGGATATCACCACTACGGCTACAGCTACGCGGAAAAAGAGTAAATCACGCCCGGGCGCTGAACGCCGTCCTGATGCCGTCGTCGGGAAATAGCGAGAGAGGGAAAACCGCGCAGCTTACTGCGCGGTAGGTTTCAGCAGGGTAGAGCCAGCAGGCTTGTGCTCGGCCAGGTGCTGATGCTGGAAAATGCACATGCGGATGGTGTTGCGGTACTCGCCGTTGATAAAGAACTCGTGAATCAGCTCGCCTTCAACCTGGAAGCCCAGCTTGCGGTAAATGTGGATCGCTTTTTCGTTTTCTTTATCGACGATGAGATACAGCTTGTACAGGTTCAGGACGTTGAACCCGTAGTCCATTGCCAGGCGCGCCGCCCGCGAGGCGAGGCCTTTTCCCTGATACTCCGGGGAAATGATGATCTGGAACTCTGCCCGGCGGTGAACGTGGTTAATCTCAACCAGTTCCACCAGCCCGGCTTTCTCGCCGTTACACTCCACCACGAAGCGGCGTTCGCTCTGGTCGTGAATGTGTTTGTCGTAGAGATCCGACAGCTCGACGAACGCCTCGTAAGGCTCTTCGAACCAGTAGCGCATCACGCTGGCATTGTTGTCGAGCTGGTGGACGAAGCGCAGGTCCTCGCGCTCCAGCGGACGAAGCTTGACGTCAACTTTCGTGGTCATCTTCACTCCGTAAAATTAAGGGGCAACCGTGCGGCCGGTGCGGCGATCGAGGCAGCGCAGGGTGTTTGGCTCCCAGTAGGCGTTCACATTCGCGCTCTGCTGGCACTTATCGCGCGCGTCGAAGGCCACGTCCTCTTTGTCCCACTCTTTTTCCGCGCGTTTGTTCACCTTCTGGCGAAGGTTGCGGGTGTCATTCCATTGTTCTTTGTCCATGGCGGCATTCTGACGGCTCTGCGCGCTGTCGCCAGACTCAATGATGAGCTTGCTGGTTTCGGCGGATACCGTATTGGCGAAGGCGAACGATGACAGCGCCAGCAGGGCGGTCAGACAAAGGCGTTTGCGTATAGTAGTCATAACGTGATCCTTAAAAATGGTGCAGACGAGCAGTATAACCCGTTCGAATTTTATACCAAACCGAAATGGCACGATATCCACCCGGCGGGCATGGAATATATCGTCTGATTATCGGGTATGATGGTTAAATCAATCCTCACGTAACGTTAAAAATGATTAAAACCACGCTGCTTTTTTTCGCCACCGCGCTGTGTGAAATCATCGGCTGCTTCTTGCCCTGGCTATGGCTCAAAAAGAACGGTTCGATCCTGCTGTTAATTCCGGCGAGCGTCGCGCTGGCGCTTTTCGTCTGGCTGCTGACGCTGCACCCGGCGGCCAGCGGGCGGGTTTATGCGGCCTACGGCGGCGTTTACGTGTGTACGGCGCTGGTGTGGCTGCGCGTGGTGGACGGCGTCAGGCTTACCGTTTTCGACTGGGCGGGGGCGCTGATTGCGCTGTGCGGCATGCTGATCGTGGTCGCAGGCTGGGGCCGCGCGTAGGCGCCCCGGTTTTGTGATCGCTCGCTGATTTCACGATCATTATACTTGTATGGTAGTAGTGTAGTTGGGTAAATTTCCTGCATCACAACACGCGATGTAAGGAAATGGATTATGAAAATTGTCGGGGCCGAAGTCTTTGTTACCTGCCCGGGACGTAATTTTGTCACCCTGAAAATCACCACCGACGAGGGGATCGTCGGCCTGGGCGACGCCACGCTCAACGGCCGCGAGCTGTCCGTTGCCTCGTATCTGAAGGATCACCTCTGCCCGCAGCTGATTGGTCGCGACGCGCATCGCATCGAGGATATCTGGCAGTTCTTCTATAAAGGCGCCTACTGGCGCCGCGGCCCGGTGACCATGTCGGCGATTTCCGCCGTGGACATGGCGCTGTGGGATATCAAAGCGAAAGCCGCCAACATGCCGCTTTACCAGCTGCTGGGCGGCGCGTCCCGCGAGGGGGTGATGGTCTATTGCCATACCACCGGGCATACCATTGACGACGTGCTTGAGGATTACGCCCGCCATAAGGAGATGGGCTTCAAGGCGATTCGCGTGCAGTGCGGCGTGCCGGGAATGAAAACCACCTACGGCATGTCCAAGGGAAAAGGGCTGGCGTACGAGCCTGCCACCAAGGGCGACTGGCCGGAAGAACAGCTCTGGTCCACCGAAAAATATCTCGACTTCACGCCAAAACTGTTCGACGCGGTGCGCAGTAAGTTTGGCTTCAACGAGCATCTGCTGCACGACATGCACCACCGCCTGACGCCAATCGAAGCGGCGCGCTTTGGTAAAAGCATCGAGGAGTTCCGCATGTTCTGGATGGAGGATCCAACGCCTGCGGAAAACCAGGAGTGCTTCCGCCTGATTCGCCAGCACACCGTTACGCCGATTGCGGTGGGCGAAGTGTTTAACAGCATCTGGGACTGCAAGCAGCTGATTGAAGAGCAGCTGATCGACTACATCCGCACCACCATAACCCACGCGGGCGGGATCACCGGGATGCGCCGCATCGCCGATTTCGCGTCACTTTATCAGGTGCGCACCGGCTCGCACGGCCCGTCTGATCTTTCGCCAATTTGCCACGCCGCCGCGCTGCATTTTGACCTGTGGGTGCCGAACTTCGGCGTGCAGGAGTACATGGGCTACTCCGAACAGATGCTGGAGGTCTTCCCGCACAGCTGGCGCTTTGACAACGGCTACATGCATCCGGGCGACAAGCCGGGGCTGGGCATTGAGTTTGACGAAAAGCTGGCGGCGAAATACCCGTACGATCCGGCCTATCTGCCGGTCGCCCGTCTTGAAGACGGCACGCTGTGGAACTGGTAAACGAGGAGCAACCGATGAAAAGCGTAGTGATTCAACAGCCGAACGAGCTGGTCATTGAAGAACGCCCGATCCCAGTGCCGTCCGCAGGCGAGGTGCGCGTCAAAATCAAGCTTGCCGGTATTTGCGGTTCAGACAGCCATATCTACCGCGGGCATAACCCGTTTGCCAAATATCCGCGCGTGATTGGCCACGAGTTTTTCGGCATCGTCGACGCGGTGGGTGAAGGCGTTGATGAAGCCCGCCTGGGCCAGCGCGTCTCCGTTGACCCGGTGATCAGCTGCGGCCACTGCTACCCGTGCTCCGTCGGCAAGCCGAACGTCTGCACGTCGCTGGTGGTGCTGGGCGTCCATCGCGACGGCGGCTTCAGCGAATATGCCGTCGTCCCCGCGAAAAACGCGTGGCACATTCCTGACGCCATCCCCGATAAGCACGCCGTGATGGTTGAGCCATTCACCATTGCCGCCAACGTCACGGGACAGGCATCGCCGACGGAGCAGGACGTTGCGCTGATTTACGGCGCGGGCCCGATGGGGCTGGTTACCGTGCAGGCGCTGAAGGGCGTGTATAAGGTCAGGCAGGTCATCGTGGTTGACCGCATCGACGAGCGGCTGGCGATGGCGCAGCGCAGCGGGGCGGACGTGGTGTTCAACAACGGCGAGGCGGCCGTCGCGGCGATGCTGGAAGAAAAAGGCATCAGGCCGACGCTGATCGTCGATGCCGCCTGCCATCCGTCCATCCTGCAGGAGGCGATCGCGCTGGCCTCTCCGGCGGCGCGCATCGTGCTGATGGGCTTCTCCAGCGATCCGAGCCAGATTGTCCAGCAGGGGATCACCGGCAAAGAGCTGTCGATATTCTCCTCGCGCCTGAACGCCAACAAATTCCCGGTCGTGATCGACTGGCTGGAAAAGGGGCTTATCGACCCGGAAAAACTGGTTACCCATACTTTTGACTATCACCACGTAACGGACGCAATCGAACTGTTTGAAAAAGACCAGCGGCAGTGCTGCAAAGTCTTGCTCACGTTCGACCAATAATAATTCACGCGGTTAGGAGCCCGCGCGAGTGGGCTTCAAGTGGTACGCATCTTACCTTTTTAGAGATAGCCATTATGACTCAAGCACAACCTCAAAGAACGACTTCAGACCTGGTGAAAGCCGCCGTGTCCGGCTGGCTCGGCACGGCGCTGGAGTTTATGGACTTCCAGCTCTATTCGCTGGGCGCGGCGCTGGTGTTCCACGAAATCTTCTTCCCGGAGCAGTCGGCGGCGATGGCGCTGATCCTGGCAATGGGCACCTACGGCGCAGGCTATATCGCGCGCATTGTGGGCGCGTTTATCTTCGGCCGAATGGGCGACAGCATCGGGCGTAAAAAAGTGCTGTTTATCACCATCACCATGATGGGGATCTGTACCACGCTTATCGGCGTGCTGCCGACCTACGCGCAGATCGGCATTTTTGCGCCGGTGCTGCTGGTGACGCTGCGCATCATTCAGGGGCTGGGGGCCGGGGCGGAAATTTCCGGCGCGGGGACCATGCTTGCCGAGTACGCGCCGAAAGGGAAGCGCGGCATTATCTCCTCGCTGGTGGCTATGGGCACCAACTGCGGCACGCTGAGCGCCACGGCTATCTGGGCGGTGATGTTCTTTGCGCTCGACCGCGAAGAGCTGGTCGCCTGGGGCTGGCGCGTGCCGTTCCTCGCAAGCGTGGTGGTGATGATTTTCGCCATCTGGCTGCGAATGAACCTCAAGGAAAGCCCGGTATTTGAGAAGGTGAGCGAAGGCGAAACCGCCGCACCCGCTGCGGCGCAGGAGGCTTCCCTGGGCGCAATGTTTAAGAGCAAATCGTTCTGGCTGGCAACCGGCCTGCGCTTCGGCCAGGCGGGCAACTCCGGCCTGATCCAGACCTTCCTCGCGGGCTATCTGGTACAGACGCTGCTGTTCGATAAGGCCATTCCTACCGATGCGCTGATGATCAGCTCCATTCTCGGGTTTATCACCATTCCGCTTCTGGGCTGGCTGTCCGACAAGGTAGGGCGTCGGGTGCCGTACATTATCGTCAACGTTTCGGCCATCATTCTGGCGTACCCGATGCTGTCGATCATCGTTGATAAAAGCTACGCGCCGGGCGTGATTATGCTCTCGATCATCGTTATCCATAACGTCGCGGTGCTGGGGCTCTTCGCGCTGGAAAACATCACGATGGCGGAAATGTTTGGCTCGCGTAACCGTTTTACCCGCATGGCGATCTCAAAAGAAGCTGGTGGGCTGGTGGCGGTCGGGTTTGGTCCGGTGCTGGCGGGGATTTTCTGCAACATGACCGGTTCCTGGTGGCCGATCGTCGCCATGCTGGTCGCCTACTCCGTTATTGGCCTGATTTCCGCCATTTTGATGCCGGAAGTGCGCGACCGCGACCTGAGCGAGGTGGAAGATGCCGCCGAGGTTCAGCATAAAGGCTCCGTTGCCTACGGCGCGCTTTCAACGCGGCGCTGATGGTTTATATCTTGCTAAACATGTCACACAACTTATGTCTGATGTCACACCACATGGACAAAAGTTAATATAAATCAATATCTGAAAACGGCGCATCGGTATGGTTAATGGCAGTTCTTGTGTACCTCAACTGCCATTCTAGTTGATGTAGTCAGCAGTCGCTGCCGCTTCATCTCTGGAGCGGCAGCGGATCTCCGCTTCACTATTTATGAGTCACCATCATGGAAAATCGTTTATTACAGGCGAAGGCGACGCTGCCTCAGTACGATCGCAACGGCCTTAAAACACGCATTGTGCATTTAGGTTTCGGCGCGTTCCACCGCGCGCACCAGGCGGTGTATGCCGACATCCTCGCGGCCGAGCACGCCAGCGACTGGGGATATTGCGAAGTTAACCTGATTGGCGGCGAGCAGCAGATTGCCGATCTCAAGGCGCAGGATAATCTCTACACCGTGGCGGAGATGTCCGCCGACGCGTGGACGTCCCGCGTGGTGGGCGTAGTGAAAAAGGCGCTTCACGCCCAGGTCGAAGGGCTGGAAAGCGTGCTGGCGGCGATGTGCGAGCCGCAGGTGGCGATCGTCTCCCTGACGATCACCGAAAAGGGCTACTGCCACTCTCCGGCGACCGGGAAGCTGATGCTCGATCACCCCTTGATTGCAGCCGACCTGCAGAATCCGCACCAGCCTAAATCCGCGCCGGGCGTGGTGGTGGAGGCGCTGACGCGGCGCAGGGCCGCCGGGCTGCCTGCGTTTAGCGTGATGTCCTGCGACAACATGCCGGAAAACGGCCACGTCATGCGCAACGTCACCTGCGCCTACGCCCGCGCGCTGGACGGCGAGCTGGCGGACTGGATTGAGGCGAACGTTACCTTCCCGTCAACCATGGTTGACCGCATCGTTCCGGCGGTAACCCCGGAGACGCTGGATAAAATCGAGCAGCTCACGGGCGTGCGCGACCCGGCAGGCGTGGCGTGCGAGCCGTTCCGCCAGTGGGTGATTGAGGATAATTTTGTCGCGGGCCGTCCGCAGTGGGAAAAAGCCGGCGCCGAGCTGGTTGCCGACGTGATCCCGTTTGAAGAGATGAAGCTGCGCATGCTGAACGGCAGCCACTCGTTCCTCGCGTACCTGGGCTACCTGGCGGGATATGCGCACATTAACGACTGCATGGAAGATGAACATTACCGCGCTGCCGCGCACGCGCTCATGTTGAAAGAGCAGGCGCCCACGCTGAAGGTGAAGGGCGTCGATCTGGCGCACTATGCGGACCTGCTGATTGCCCGCTACAGCAACCCGGCGCTGCGCCACCGCACCTGGCAAATTGCGATGGACGGCAGCCAGAAGCTTCCGCAGCGCATGCTGGACTCCGTGCGCTGGCATCTCGTGAATCAGAAAAGCTTCCCGCTGCTGGCGCTGGGCGTGGCGGGCTGGATGCGCTACGTCGGCGGCGTGGACGAGCAGGGCAACGCCATTGAGGTGAGCGACCCGCAGCTGGCGGTAATTCAGGCGGCGGTAAACGGTAGCGCAGAAGGTGAAAGCCGGGTGAAAGCGCTGCTGGGTATCGAGGCGATCTTCGGCACGGAGCTGCCGCAGGAGGCGACGTTTGTCGATGCGGTATTGAAAGCGTATCGGATGCTGCTTGAGAAGGGGGCAAAAGCCACGGTGGCGCACTACGCGGCGCAGGTTTAATGCTTCACATGCCGCCGTTCGCGGCGGCATGTCTTCTCGCCGGTTAGTGCATTCCCAGGCGAATCAGCTCAATCGGCTCAAATTTCCCTTCACAACCTTCGACTTCCACTGTTTTACCGCGACGCACCTGCGCGGCGTCCAGCCCGGTGCTGTGGATCGCCTTAATAATGCCCGTGCGGCCCGTGCCGTTGATCATTACGCGGCTGCCGGTGGTAATTGCATTTCGGTTGCGGTCATATGTCATCATGGTCATTTCTCCTCTCTAACGTATTCGCTGCGGCGCTATTTTGGGCTACGCCGTTCACGGCCACTATAAATACGCCTCTCTTCGGTGAATGTTTTTGTTTTTGATCAAACTCACACTTTTTTCTTTATTTCGGTTGGCGTTGACGCTTCGGGACGGCTATTTACAAAACGGACAAATGTTTTCATGAACTGATAGTTTACCCGCGTGAGCGTTGAGGGTTTGTTTATAGAGTGAATGGCACTCTGGATACAGGAAACCCCTTTAAACTGAATAAGGAGCCAGGCTTATGTACAAAAAGATTTTGATGCCTGTTGATGTGTTTGAAATGGACTTGAGCGATAAAGCGGTGCGCCACGCGGCCAACCTGGCCAAAGTGGAGGGCGCGTCAATCACGCTGGTAAACATTCTGCCGGCCAGCAGTCGCTCTTTGCTGCGCGGCTTTAACGCCGATATTAAGAAGTTTGAAGCGTATATGATTGCCGAGTCAGAGAAAAAGATGACGGCGCTAAAAAGGCTATTTGATATCGCGCCGGAGGATATTCACTGCCTGGTGCGCTTTGGCAGCGTGCGGGATGAAATTATCGCCCTGAGCAAAGAAGGGGAATATGACGTCATCGTCATTGGTTCGAAAAACCCGAGCATCACGACGCACCTGCTGGGCTCGAATGCCGAATCTATTCTGCGCTACGCAAGTATTCCGGTGCTGGTTGTCCGCTAATTCTAACACCGCATCCGAAGGGATGCGGTGGTATTAATCCTCGCTAAACCACTCGCTATTTTCCTGACGAATAAGCTGCACGGATTCGCTTATTTCCTGCAGGTGCAGCGTCATCGCGTTTTCTACCGCATCGGTATCGCGCTTTTCCAGCGCGCTGAAAATATCATGGTGCTGGCGGAGCAGCATTTCCGGCGGCGAGACGTGATCGAGGCTCATATAGCGCACCCGGTCGATGGTGGCCTTGATGTTCTCAACGGTGTCCCACGCGAGCTGGCAGTCCGCGATCTGCGCCAGCTTCTGGTGAAACTCGTCGTCGAGCAGGAAAAAGTCGTTCAGCTGCTTGCGCTCGATCGCCACGCGCTGCTGGTGCAGGTTTTGCTCCAGCAGATAGCACTGGTTGTCGTCGATCATCGCGGCGGCGCGGCGAACCACCGCGCACTCGATGGCCTGACGGACGAAGCAGCCGTTTCGCACCTGAGAAAGCGAAATTTTATTCACGTAGCTGCCGCGCTGCGGGCGGATCTGAATCAGGCCGTTTTCCGCAAGCTTAATAAACGCCTCGCGCACGGGCTGACGGGAAACGTCAAACCGAACCGACACCTCTTTTTCCGAAAGCGGCGTGCCCGGCGCGATCAGGCAGTGAACGATATCACGGCGCAAAATGCGGTAGATCTGCTGGTTGACGGGCTGGGTAGGATTGAGTTGCGATTCGGCGGCCATGGATATGATTTCTCAGAGAGTTAACCTGAACATACTACCATTCTTTTAGCGGGCATCCCATACCCGGCGCGGGGCCGGGAAGGGAAGACAGGCGCCGCGGTTAACCGCGATGAACGCTTAATCCGGCAAAGCTCTGGCTGACAGGCATCATTTCGACGGTGTTGATGTTGACGTGCTTTGGCAGCGTCGCCACCCACCATACCGTTTCGGTGACGTCTTCCGGCGTCAGGGCGTTGGCGTTTTCGTACGTCTTGCCCACCTTCGCGTCGTCGCCCTTGAAGCGCACGTTTGAAAACTCGGTGCCGCCCACCAGGCCCGGCTCAACGTCGGTGACGCGGATCGCGGTGCCGTGCAGGTCGGTGCGCAGGTTCAGGCTGAACTGGCGAACGAAGGCTTTGGTTGCGCCGTAGACGTTGCCGCCCGCGTAAGGCCAGCTTCCCGCGGTGGAGCCAATGTTGATGATGTGGCCGCTGTTACGTTCTACCATTCCGGGCAGCACGGCGCGGGTCATGTACACCAGGCCTTTGTTGTTGGTGTCGATCATGTTTTCCCAGTCTTCGACGCTGGCCTTGTGCGCGGGCTCCATGCCCAGCGCCAGACCGGCGTTATTGACCAGCACGTCAATCGCGCGCCATTCTGCGGGCAGGTTGGCAATCATCTCTTCAATGGCGGCGCGGTTGCGCACGTCCAGCTGCGCGGTCAGGATGCTGTCGCCGAGCTCGTCCTTCAGCTCCTGCAGACGCTCCTGACGACGGCCCGTCGCAATCACCTTATGTCCGTTAGCGACGAAGCGACGCGTGATGCATTCGCCAAAACCCGCCGTAGCCCCGGTTACTAATATAATCATCTCACTGTTCCTCAACGCTTTTTGTGTTGTACTACCATAGCACGCCCGCGGGCGCGGCGTTAAGGTCGCATTTGTATGCCGGCATTGCAGGCGCGGGCGGCGTGGCCTACTCTGGGGGAATACACCGTTCTCAGGAGTGAAAGATGTCGGTCAACAATCCTTTCTTTGAAATTAGCCTGCTGCCGTATCAGGCCCCGCGCTTTGATGAAATTAACGATAGCCACTATCGCCCGGCCTTTGATGAAGCCCTGCGCCAAAAGCGCGCCGACGTTGACGCGATCGTCGCCCAAACCGCGGCGCCAAATTTTGACAATACCGTGCTGGCGCTGGAGAAAAGCGGCGCGATGCTGTCGCGCGTGAGCAGCGTTTTCTTCGCCATGACCTCGGCGCACACCAATGATTATCTGCAGGCGCTGGACGAGGCCTTTTCAACCGAGCTGGCCGGGCTGGCTAACGATATCTGGCTCAACGACGCGCTGTTTTCCCGCGTGGAGGCCGTCTGGCAGGATCGCGACGCGCTGGATGCCGAATCCCGGCGGCTGGTGGAAGAGACCTGGCAGCACTTCGTGCTGGCGGGCGCGCGTCTGAGCGACGAGCAAAAGGCCGAGCTGAAGGCGCTGAACACCGAGGCCGCCGCGCTGACCAGCCAGTTCAACCAGCGCCTGCTGGCGGCGGACAAGGCGGGCGGGCTGGTGGTTGACGACGTGCGCCAGCTTGACGGGCTGAGCGACGATGAGATCGACGCCGCCGCACGGGCCGCGGAGGAAAAAGGTCTTGAGGGCCGCTGGCTGATCCCGCTGCTGAACACCACGCAGCAGCCTGCGCTCGCCTCCTTGCGCAACCGCCAGACCCGCGAAGCGCTGTTCAGCGCGGCGTGGCTGCGCACGCAAAAAGGCGACGGTAACGACACGCGCCAGCTGATCCTGCGCCTTACCGCGCTGCGCGCGCGTCAGGCTCAGCTTCTGGGGTTCGATAACTACGCCAGCTGGAGCATGGCCGATCAGATGGCGAAAACCCCCGACGCGGCGCTGAGCTTTATGCGCGGGATCGTCCCCGCCGCGCGCAATCGCGCCGCGCGCGAGCAGGCCGACATTCAGAAGATGATTGACGGCGAGCAGGGCGGTTTTACGGCGCAGGCCTGGGACTGGGCCTTTTATGCCGAGCAGGTGCGGCTGGCGAAATATGCCCTGGACGAGTCGCAGATCAGGCCCTACTTTGCGCTGAACACCGTACTGGAGGACGGCGTATTCTGGGCCGCCACGCAGCTGTTTGGCATCCGCTTCGTCGAGCGGTTCGACATTCCCGTTTACCATCCCGACGTGCGCGTGTGGGAAATTTTCGACCAGAACGGTGAAGGCATGGCGCTGTTCTACGGCGACTACTTTGCCCGCGACTCGAAGGGCGGCGGGGCGTGGATGGGGAACTTCGTTGAGCAGTCCAGCGAGCTTGCCGCGCGTCCGGTAATTTACAACGTCTGTAACTATCAAAAGCCCGCCAGCGGCCAGGTCGCCTTACTCTCCTGGGATGACGTAATCACGCTGTTCCACGAGTTCGGCCATACGCTGCACGGGCTGTTCGCCAGCCAGCGCTACGCCACGCTGTCGGGCACCAACACGCCGCGCGATTTCGTCGAGTTTCCGTCGCAAATCAACGAGCACTGGGCCAGCCATCCGCAGGTATTTGCCCACTATGCGCGCCATTACCAGACCAACGAGCCGATGCCGGAGGCGCTGCGCGACAATATGCTCAACGCCACGCAGTTCAACAAGGGCTACGACATGACGGAGCTGCTGAGCGCCGCGCTGCTGGACATGAACTGGCACGGTATCGCCGGAGCGGTGGATGACGTGGAAACGTTTGAAGCGGCCGCGCTGAAAAAAGAGGGGCTGGATCTCTCTGCCGTACCGCCGCGCTACCGCAGCAGCTATTTCGCCCACATCTTCGGCGGCGGCTACGCGGCGGGCTATTACGCCTACCTGTGGACGCAGATGCTGGCAGACGATGGCTATCAGTGGTTTGTCGAGCAGGGCGGGTTAACGCGTGAAAACGGACAGAAATTCCGCGAGGCGATTTTGTCGCGTGGGAACAGCGCTGATTTAGCTGAACTTTATCGCCAGTGGCGCGGGCACGATCCGAGGATTGAACCGATGCTGGAGAATCGCGGATTGAGCGTTTAAGTGCTTTTTAGGTTGGAAGCAGAGCCGGGCGCGATGCCCGGTTTTTCTTCACCATAGCACCTTCCCAAAATGAACGCCTAAGTTCTGAAAAATTTGCAGCTCGCGCGTGGCGCATAACCTGCCTGAGCAATACACCGAATATTAATAAGAATTAAACTTCAGCTGAATAATAAATAAAAAAGGATGATATTAATTCATATCATCCTTTTAAATATTGCTAATTAAAACTGATACTTGATGCCGTACATCGCCGAAGCGTCATGGTAGCCACTTCCTCCGACCTGTACTGCTACGTTGCCCCACATATTTAATCTGTCACCGATTTTAGCTTCAACACCCGTTTTGATTTCACCGATGTTCCGGCTCCCTTCCTGAGTAATGGTTCTGTCATCCAGAGTGGCCGAGAAGGTCCGTGTATTATGCAACCAGTTCATTTCAACAAAAGGCTCAAACTCACGGCGTTTTCCTTCATCCATCTTGTGATGGCTATTGATATAAGCCCTCATCCCCAATCGGGTCTGAATATTCCCGTCTCCGCCAAAGCTCACATTCGTTCCGTTTTGTTCGCGGTGTGAATCACTGCGTACTCCCATCCAGATAGCCTGTGCCTTGGGCTGGACATACCATGTGTTCAGCGTTCCCTGGCTTCCATAGAAGGTTCCCATCTCTTTGGTCCATCCGGACTCGACTGAGGCTGTTACCCCCCGGGACTTATAGCTTTCGGAAGCAAGCTGATTGCCACTAACATGGCTATTGAACCAGCTGTAAATGAGCCAGCTGTCAGTGTAAAGCCCCTCCTTATTTTCATTGTCGGCATACCAGGTGCCGTAAACTCCCACGCTGTAGCCGCTCACAGTTCCGTCAGCTTTGTAATCACTCCAGCGAGAGCGGGTATTGCTCTGATTGTTTGCATAGCCTCCCATCACGCCCAGATGCCAGCGGTCTTTCCCGTCTGATGACCATTCAGCAACGTCGCTTCCGAGCTGGACAATGTAACGATTACTTTGTGTAGTGAGCTGCCCGGCGCTATGGAAAACGTTGTGTCCTCCTACCTGTCTTAGCCACAAACTCGTCACTTTCTTTTCACCCGTCAGCGCATCGGTGTACTGAGTTTCGCCGAGTCTGTCGTGCAGCCGCATAACGAATAAATTGTTTGCTGCTGCGTGGTTGGCCAGATAAGCACCTGGCTCAGGTCGTACCAGTGGTTTATTGGGTTCTGGAACAGGTTTAGGGTCTGTACCAGGCTCGGGTTTAGGGTTTGTACCTGGGTCAGGTTTAGGGTCCGTGCCTGGGTCAGGTTTAGGGTCTGTGCCTGGGTCAGGTTTAGGGTCTGTACCTGGGTCAGGTTTAGGGTCCGTTCCTGGGTCAGGTTTAGGGTCTGTACCTGGGTCAGGTTTAGGGTCTGTACCTGGGTCAGGTTTAGGATCGACCGGCTTAGTGATTGAACTCGTTAAATACCAATCTTCTCCTTTTCTAACAATATCATAGTCATACGCACCTGCAACAATACGGCTCGCTTTAACAAATGTCCCAAATGATTGGCCGCCGACAGTAATGATTTCTATGCCTTCGTTAGTAAGAGCACCCTTACCGCCAATATTATTAATGCTCACTTTAGTCGTGCCAGGTTCTACATTGCCTAAAATATGCATCTGATCTGTTTGAGAGTTATCGTCTCCAAGAACTGTATTTAATGTGAGAGTTCCATTGTTACCAGAGAAATTATCCACAACGGTAAGATAAGCTGGCGTGAAGTTGTCGTCACTTGTAGGGGCTCGCCAAGTTATATTCGCGTCATTGAGAGTCATATTAGTTATGACAGAGCTACTCGTCATATCCCAAAGGCTATCTTTTCCCTTGATGTCGAGATTAATATAACCGTTGTCAGTGGTATTGAGTTGTCCAAAAGAGTCAAGTTGAGTAGAGTTGGCTGCACCAGAAAATTTAGATCCCTGGATCATACGCAGGTCTATCTCACCTTGACGATTTGCAAGCATATCTCCGTATACAGTATAAACACCTTCACTTATAGGGCCATCCATGTAACCCGAACCTATATATGCATTCTTGCCTGTTGAATAAAAAGCGTAACTATCCGTACCGTTTACCCGGACATTAACATCTCTGGTCAGATAAATACGGCCACCATCAAAAACTCGCTCTCTGAATTCGTTAGTTCCAACAGGATTACTTGGCCAAAGGGAACTCATTAAAGGTTGAACAGGCGAGCCAGATGGAGGCATTTTAGTAATTCCATCTTCAGCGACAATACCTGATGCAGAATTGCCTAAGGTTAAAACAGTCAGATCGCCAGATTCTATTAATCCGGTCTTATTAGCGTAAACACCATGAGCGTTGTTGCCAGACGTTTCAATCAATGCGTTATGACCAAGTTTGACTAATGCAGAATGGGTGAATTGTTCAGATGAACGAGCGTTATCTAGATAATAATAAGCCCCTGAATATATTCCATATCCTGTTCCTCGGTTTCCAAGTTTGCTAATTAATAAGTCGCCATTATAGCCATCGCCCGTTGTTTTAATCTTTGCATTATCACCTACAATAACATTATTAATTAATCCTGAACTTCCTTCTGATGCAGATACGATTTCTGCAGCAATGCCCATGCCATTACTTGAAAGAATTTCAAGGTTGTCTCCTATGTTGAGTGAGGATATCCCCTTATTACTCAGAAATATTCCGGCCCCACGGTCACCTTGGGTTTCGATTAAAACTTTACCTGTTAAATTTGCATTGCTGCCCATTAAGTTAAGTCCATCGCTATCCTGATTTTTTGCTCTAAGTATCAAATTGGAAGTGATAGTGTTAGGATTGGCTCTCCATAGCTGAATTGCGTGATTTCCACCATAGCCATTTTCATTATTAACTTTAATTTCAACATTATCCCATGCATTAAGATCAATGCTTGGATTTGGGTTATATAGACCAGAGTCACCAGTACATGTTCTCAATTCTGAGCTATCCGAAGAACAAGTTAACGATGCGTTGGCTTGAATGGAAATAGTGCTGCCAAGAATTGTAGCAATGCTGCATGCCAGTATCTTTTTCTTGATGCAAATATCCGAGGTAATTAGAGTATAATTATTCATAGTCACTCCTTGAGCACCTGTTGGCTCCCGATTGGTATTGTAAGTAATTAAAACGTAAGTTCATTGAGTGAATTCTATTTAAAAAACCGAACCTCGTAAATTGCACTATATGTAATTAGGATTATTTTGGAAATAACACATGACGGGTGCTTGATTAAATACACTAAAGGAGTGTAAGTTATTGATATTAAATGTCTAAATATAAACCAAGGAATTGGGCCTCATTCAAGAAAAAATTTTAGTAGGATTTTTCTTGCGGGTTATGTGCAGAAGATAAGGGGGTTAAGGGCACATGGAATGTCCATTAACATTAACATTACATTTTAGTTGTCTAGCAATGAAATCACACATCGTGAAAGGCAATGCGAACGAGGTTCACTTTATAAGGGAACAATGGACGAGTCCTGGATTGAACAATTATGGGCTGAATAAATATTCTGACCCATATTACAAGGATATCTACCCAGTGTTTCTTATTGTTCAAAGATAGTTCATTTTTGCTGAATTATAGTATAATGCTTGAATTGATTTTACCCCGAATTTTTTATAGGCTTTGGAGCGCAATGTATACACGGTTTTGCTATTGATGCCCATTTTTCGTGCGATAGTCTGCATGCTTTCCCCCATTAGAACATAATTTATCACCATGCCTTCTTTTTTTGTTAAAGAGTTTGGTTGGTTGAGTAAGTCTGGTAGTGTTTTTTCTGAAATCACATCACGAATCTGTTTTTTGAGTAAGTCTATAGGCATTCTTTTGTAAAAACACACTTCACAAGGAAAAGGTTTTGTAATTGATTTGAAGATGATTAGATTGTTACGTCTTGTTGTGGTAGTTATTAAGATTCCAACGAAATTGGAGTTCAAATTATGCATTGACTCCATATCCATAACGAAATAATTCTTCTCATTCATATTGATTTCATCAAAGTTATAGTATTTTTCGGAGTTGATGCACTCCACATCATAGACAATTCCAGTCGTGGAAAGTAATTCTGGCATTATAGAATAAATCAAAGATTTCAATCCATTAAAAAAATAGCTATCACTTGTGATGATATACACTTTGGCTGCATCACAATTTATTGACTCAACATCCATGAGAGAACCTCAATAATTTTTAGTTTATTATTTTCTTTAATGTAATTTAAAAAAATAACTCTGTATAGATGTGTATATTTGTTCTGAAATTAGAATTATCTTAATTTCACAATGCTTTTTTGAAATAACCTATTGTGCAGGCAAGTTTTGAGATGCTCTTTATGTTTAAGGATGAGGCTATCTCACTGAATTTGATAGATTTAAGGAAAGTATAAACAATTTTACTTATAGAGTGTTCATTTATTGTTTTATCTAATGATGAACGAATTTTCCGAAAATGGGTTTATTCGACTACTGATTAAGGTAAAAAATGAATGTCATTAATGAGAGTTAGATCACATTGCAAGCCTTCTAAAAGCTATAATTCTCATTTTTCCGGTGAATGTGTAGCATATAGATAATCATTTATTAACAATTTAACGCGTATCTTCTCGTATTTATTTAACATAATAGATTCAAACTGCTATTACCAGTTTCATAATTTTAAGCTCAATTTATGTCATTCTTGAGAGAGCACTTGACGGGTGGGCATTCTACCGTGGGCTTTTTAGCAATCCAGGTACAATAACGTTATGGTCTGTGAAACAGCTAGCTGTAAAAAATTGTAAGTTTAAAGCGTTTTTTATATGAGAAGGTACAGACCTTTTAAATGCCAGGCCATGCCCATCTCTTAATATGGTTAAACGCTAACTAAATAGATAATTAAAGAAAATTATGTAAGGTTCAAGTTATGTAAGGGTGGGTGATTTTTTTAGTATTTACTTTATATCTATAGTTTTACATTAATAATGTTTTCTCTCAATCAATAACTGCCGAACAAGGATAAGGGTGGCCACCATGATATGATAGAGGCATGGCAATTGATGTGTAGAGAATTAATTAATGAAATCTGTAAGGTTATTCATCGTAAGTGATAATTATTTCCTGAAGTACGGGTGGGTTTGTTTCGTTAATAAAATTCAACCAGAAATAATCTCACATTCGGGGAAAATATGTGACATAACTACTTTCAATAGTCCAGATTGTTTGAGTAAAAAAGTTATATCTACGGATGGAGATTATTGTATTTTGATTGATCGCGCATTAACTAAGAAATCCTCATGGGGTGTTTTTTTAAGTAAAAACAAGCATATAAATAGCAGGGTGTTTATTATCAATGACGCAAGATCAGTCGGTGAGCGTAGTAACGATTCGATGCCATTTAAGCCTTCGTTAGAGGTAATTAAGAACATAATCATCAAGGCAATGATTAATGATGATTATAGTATAGAGAACGAAACAACCAGAATTATTAATCAATTAACTAAAAGTGAACGCTTATTACTAACATTACTTATTGAAGGAAAATCGGTTTCAGATACTGCTACGGCACTAAAAGTCCAATCAAAATCTATTTATTACATGAGAAGTAAATTACTTAATGCTTTTGGAGTGAGTCATTTGAATGAGCTTATAAGGAAAAACAATCACTTAGATTTGATTGGGTGTCTTAAGTCAGCATAAGTTGAGGACTGGTGAATTTTTTTCTAAAACTTGAATGAATTTTATGCCTGCTTATTGATTACATGTATCGCGGACGGTTGAAAATGACTTTAATGTCGTTATTAACCTTAATCAGATTATTTCTTCGTCTAAAGCGGTAGCAATGAATCTCGTTTGTGACAAATAGAAAACAGATATCCTGCAGGGATGGCAGGACTAAAGTGATCAGATGGACGACGCTTATAATAAAAGCCTTTCGCAGTTTAAAAAACTGGCTTACTGCTGACATCAGCGCAGATTAATACCGTGATACCATCCGCAAGATAAAGCCGTGACAGCATAAAAGGATTGGTATAAGTGGCTTTATGGTTGAAAGATGAAAGCCGACAAGCAGGGCACCGTAACGAGAATGTATGACGTTGATGCATGCTCGTTCGATAAAAAATTCCTGTATCTAAACCGGTTTAATTGTGAGCATTCTCGGTCATGCCGGAATAATTTACAAAAGATATATTCTTAGGCGAGAGAGAAACTTACAAACCAAACGGTGAAGCTTTGCACAGTCCCCGGAACGGGGGCGTCTTGCGCGCAGACTCAATTAAAACTACTGTATATAAAAACAGTATTTGAGGTATGCAACATGGAGTTTTACAGGCCAGCAGAACTACGCGAAATTATTGCTATCCCGCTTTTCAGCGACGTAGTGCAATGCGGCTTTCCCAGCCCGGCGGCGGACTACGTCGAACAGCGCATCGATCTCAATGAGCTTTTAGTTTCACATCCCAGCTCGACGTATTTCGTTAAAGCCGCGGGTGACTCGATGATCGAGGGCGGGATTAGCGCTGGCGATCTGCTGGTGGTGGATAGCTCCCGGACTGCGGAGCATGGGGATATCGTTATTGCCGCGGTAGAAGGGGAATTCACAGTCAAACGTCTGCAGCTCCGCCCGACCGTTCAGCTTAATCCGATGAACAGCGCCTATTCGCCGATCATCGTTGGCAGCGAGGACACGCTGGATGTGTTCGGCGTCGTGACTTACATCGTGAAGTCAGCGAGCTGAATATGTTTGCGCTCTGTGATGTGAATTCGTTCTACGCATCATGCGAGACGGTATTTCGTCCTGATTTGAGGGGGCGGCCGGTGGTCGTTCTCTCCAATAACGATGGCTGTGTAATCGCTCGCAGCGCAGAGGCCAAGGCGGCTGGAATTACCATGGGGGAGCCTTTCTTCAAGCAAAAGGACTTATTCCGGCGCGCTGGAGTGGTTTGCTTCAGCAGCAACTACGAACTCTATGCTGACATGTCCAACCGGGTGATGACAACGCTTGAGGAAATGAGCCCTCGCGTCGAAATTTACAGCATCGATGAAGCTTTTTGTGACCTGACGGGAGTTAGAAACTGCCGGGATCTGACGGAGTTTGGCAAAGAGATCCGCGCTACCGTTCTAAAGCGCACACATCTAACTGTCGGGGTTGGCATCGCGCAGACGAAAACACTCGCTAAGCTGGCAAACCACGCCGCCAAGAAGTGGCAGCGCCAGACTGGCGGAGTGGTTGATTTGTCTAACATCGACCGTCAGCGTCGATTGTTGGCTATCGTGCCCGTAGAGGATATTTGGGGCGTTGGCAGGCGCATCAGTAAGAGGCTGAACGCCATGGGCATTAAAACCGCTCTGGACCTCTCAGAACAAAGCACCTGGATTATCCGTAAACACTTTAACGTGGTACTCGAGCGAACGGTCCGGGAGTTACGCGGCGAACCCTGTCTCGATCTGGAGGAGTTCGCGCCAGCAAAACAGGAAATCGTCTGCAGCCGATCGTTCGGCGAACGCGTTACCGACTATGAGCAAATGCGCCAGGCTATTTGCTCCTATGCCGCACGCGGCGCTGAAAAGCTGCGGGGTGAGCACCAGTATTGTCGCTTTATCTCAACGTTCGTAAAGACGTCTCCCTTTTCGCTTAACGAGCCGTATTACGGCAATAGCGCGTCAATGAAGTTATTCACGCCAACGCAGGATAGCCGCGACATCATCAACGCCGCGGTAAAGTGCCTGGATAAAATCTGGAAGGAGGGGCACCGGTACCAGAAGGCAGGGGTCATGCTGGGTGACTTTTTCAGCCTTGGCGTTGCACAGCTCAACCTGTTCGACGAGAACGCGCCGCGCGCCGGAAGCGATCGGTTAATGGAGGTCCTCGATCGCTTGAACGCGAAGGATGGAAAGGGGACGCTATACTTTGCCGGGCAGGGCATACAGCAGCAATGGCAAATGAAGCGTGAAATGCTATCTCCGCGGTATACCACAAGGTATTCAGATCTCCTTAGGATTCGATGAGTTTATCCTTGTAGAGCGTTATGAGAACCGCATAATAATCTTCAATAAGATGAATGAATGTATTGCTCAGTGAGATGTGACCAACGTGATCAATTGATAGCAGTTTGTTTTTCTTAGCAGAAACTAAAATCCGGTTGATTTGCGTCCTTGATATTTTAAGCGTGGACCATAAAGATGCATGAGTACAATGTGTTTTATACATCCCAAAATTATAATCCCGGATCTCATTGTATAGATGGAACATTATTATTCGGCCGCCCGCGTTATCCAGGAAAGTTTTTGATAATGGTACAAAGGCGGTTATCGAGTAGCCAAGAATCAGGTGAGATGAAAAATTAATGATAAACTTATAAAGTTCATTATGGTGACTGATGTCCTCTCTGCTCACGCATACGTTGGATTCTGAGTGAGATGCTCTTATAAAAAACAGAAACATTTCTGCAAGGCCTTTATCCGTGGGTTCAATAATCAACTCTCTTCTGTCACGATTGTTTCTTGAGATGCTAATGCTTTTTTTAGCATCTAAGGTGTTGATTATCGAGGTGACGCTATTCTCACTAATTCCAAAGTTGTTGTTGCAAATTTGTTTTGTGATGGATAATGTCTCATGTTCGTCAACAAAAAAGCGTCGGCACAACAAGGTAATCACATCAAGCCTTTTTTGCTTTGTCGCATAGTTATAAAAAGACGGATTAGAATAATAGATTAATTCATTTGCAATGCTGAATTTTTTAACCCTTGACTTGAAATTTGTGTCACTTTTAATAATTTCTTTTTTTAAGGAGATGTCCCCTAAGTATGTCATCATCATTAACCAGGAATAAGTGTTGAAATGAAGTGTAATTTAGAATTGTAGAATGTCAATTATATTTCAATATTTAATGTTATGATTAAAGTCCACAAATTATTGATGGTCAATTGCCAGGGTTTAATAAAACCTTAGCGAAGTATTCATTCGAAACCATAATGCCCTCTATGAACAGCTTAAGTAATTTAAAAAAGCGTGCTGACGTTTTGTTTTGTAAAGTTTCAGCAATTTCATACGCACCACTAAAACCCTACAATTCCAGCGTGTAATGGCGTAATCACATGCGAAATGAAGTCGATCTCTTTCCTATGTCTTGCCTCTTCGTTTCAAATAACCATCCGCGAAACGCTCAGACTGAAGGTATAGGGCAGGGAGAAAACGCAGAGCACGCTAGAGTTTCCACAAAAGCGAACTATAGTGTTAGAGGAAAACAACATAACGGAGATGGGTCAGTGGACGAGGAAGGGATTGTAATTAATTCGCTTGAGGAAGCCCGCGGCATTGCGAATGCGTTAGTGCTGTTTGCTATCGGTTCAGAACAGGCGAAAATCATTCAGGGATTGTATTTCGTGTCGGCATTTCTGAATATCTATTCAGTAAATGAAATCATTTTGAATGAAATTAGCAGGAGCGCGCTGCAAACAACCCGGAGCGTCTCCAGTAATCTGAATCAGTTATGCGACGCCAGAGGCAGAAATCTTGTCATCACCTTAACCAGGTTATAAACCCGTGGCTGATGTAATGGCTTTTTTCCCGCCATTCTACATTCTTTTGCTGCCAAAAAATGACAAAGCCAGATAAGCGTCTACCATTGCTTTAGGATAAAACTGACTACATGGAATGACGAATGATTTTTCTTGCCGCGATTCTCTTATCTTTACTCCTTTCCGTGACCAGCCTTATCTACATCCTGCTGGAATTAGTCAGCATTGGGTGCGATCCCGAGAGGCATTAGCCGCGTGCGACAGGGTATAAATAGCGTTTTTGGGGCTTGACCTAAAGTTAACTTGAGCTTTTACAGTGTCCGTCTCTGGAACAGTCAAGAAGGGATAGCCCTATGGAAGAGATAGACATTGGATTTACCCACGTAGCGTTCGTGGTTCGAGATTTGAAAAAGAGTATCGATTTCTATAGCCGCTACGCGGGCATTCACGTTGTTCATCAGCGAGAGCCCAATCTTCCGGACGCGCGTAAGGTTGCGTGGCTAAGCGATCGCACGCGCCCATTTGCGCTTGTACTCGTTCAGGCTGACGCGGTGACTGACACCCCCCTTGGCAATTTTGGTCACCTGGGGGTCGCGTGTTCAGGCATCGAAGAGATCGACGCCAAAATAGCCATGGCGCGCGAGGAAGGCATTCTGCGTAAAGAGCCGGTGCAGGCCGGGGAACCCGTGGGCTACTACGCCTTTATCGCCGATCCCGATGGCAACACGCTTGAGCTTTCCTATGGCCAGAAAGTCGGGCTTGAGGCCCTGGGGCACGGTGAGAACATACCGGCCGCTTAACGCGTGTCGCTGTCGATAGCCTTATAAATCGTTAGCCAATGCCGGTTGTTCACGTTCGAACAAGCGGCATGTAGCCTGACCTGATTGAGGTTATTCCGACACCAGCCACATATCGGCTTCTTCAAACATCTCCTGAACGGCCCGGCTAATGTGCTCCTTCTCATGCTTGCTCGCGTCCGTATTGATCGCCGGCAATGTCATCATCGGCTTAACCCGAACCTCTGCATCTGGAAAGATACGGTGAACTCTTTTGCTCAGTTCGGCGAGGATGAGCTCTCTGGCACCGGGCAGACCGTCAAAATTCCTTTTGTCATAAACGAGTTCCACGAACATGTCTTAACTCCTCTTTGCTGGGGGAGCTTAGTATATACTGTGTATTTAAACAGTGCCAATCCGAGGTGGGGGGCTCTTCGACTTAGCGCGGGTATCCGTATAAGTTAAGCTTGCCCGACAGGTATTCTCCGAGATAAACCTCGCTGATTTTTACGTAGCCTTGCTCCACGACTTTTGACTCCAGCCAGTCAATGTCTTTATCAATGATTTCGAGAACATCGAAATTTGCCATTCCATCGACAATAATCGGATAGCGAATGTTCTCATCGCCCACTTCGATAATGGTTAACTGGCCATTTTGCTCAAGTATGACGCGCTTGAGTTTTTCAATCTCATAAACACCGTTTGCCCTGAGCTTGAACATCAGATCGTTCGCTGAAATTCCGTTCCGCAAGCATTCCTGCACGTCAACGCTTCCATTGTGGACCAGGGTGATCGGCTTTCCGTCGACAATGCGTTTGACGAGGTGGTTATGCTCTTTTGAAAACTTGAGGATAAACACCAGCAGGGTCCAGATAATGAGCACCAAAACGAACTGCAAAACGGTAATCGATTCGTTGTAGATGACCCCGCCAATAATGCCACCTAAAACGTAGTTCTGAACCTGATCCATTGCCGAAGTCGGGGCCAGGTTGCCTTTCCCCATCAGGTTAATTTGTATGATTAAACACAATATCCCAAGGCCTAACTTTATTATTATTGGGGTATAAATCAGCATCACTTATCCTTGTTTTTAAGTAAGGTAATGTTGGGGTTGGTTAGCCAGGTTTCTTGCAGGATATAGGTGTTTTGGTCGGCGCTAAGGTTGACCTTATAATAGCTATCTTTAATCTTAATTATCACGCCGTCGACAAGTTGAAATGAGTTGGCGTAAATGTCATTGACGCTGACGTTTTTTTGCTTAGAGAGCACGTTAACGAAGTTAACCATCTGAGATGACTGGGAGTGCGCGCTTTCGCTGTTTGTGTATTCAGAGTACTGTACACCCAGCATGAAGAGCAAAAACAAGAAGGCGATGATCGTCAGGTCCCGGTATTTGGTTAGTAGCCTGTGTCTCATATACAGGCTGAAAACAACAATCGTCACCAGTAGCGTGCTGAAGATGATGATGTATTTCAAATAATCATTCAGGCTGGACTGCGCCTGAAGATAATTGATCCCATAAAAATTCATTGCGTCCACCTTAATTCATCATCCGTTTCATAAAATCTTTATGGCTGTATAAGATAATTCGCATTAAATATATACGCTTACGGAGAAAAACACGAGGCGATTTAATTGAGGGGCCGACAGGGGAGCGTTCAGGCCGCGAAGCCAGCCTGAACGCTTGCCCGTTAGTTGTAGGTGATGGTGAATACCGCCGCGCCGTTCGCCTTTCCGGCCTTGACGTCTGATTCATACTGCACGTAGCGCGCCTTGAGCGGAATGGTGTAGCTGGAGCCATCCACCGTGGGCAGGTTTGGCAGGCTGAACGCACCAGAACCATCAAGACTTAACGACGTGGCGCTGTTTCTCTCCGACAGCTCAATGCCGATGCCCGCGGCAGCCGTGGGGCCGTCCTCCAGCTTCGCCAGCAGCGTATTGTTATCCACCGCGCCGTTGACGCTGTTGAAGGTGATAGCAACCTGGTTTGGCGTGCTTGTGCCGGTAGTTACGCCCGTATCTTCCCTGTAGGAGTGATTGCCGTAGCCGACAAACGCCGGGCAATCGCGCAGGACGATATCAAACTCGGTCCACGGCGTGGCGCTACCAACGCCCGTGAAGTCGCTGCGCTGGTGGGCGCCGAGATCGACATCCACCACCGACGTCGCCAGCTGGCAGGTTTTGGTGTACATCGAGATTGCCCCGCTGAAGCTGAGCGTCACGAAGACGTGCTTGATGACGTCCGGCTTATTCGAACCAGAGGTAACCTGGAAGGTGGGGAAGGACGATCCCAGCACCTGCTGTGTGCCTGGCGCAATCGGGCCGGTTTTGATCAGCTGCACGTCCATCCTTGAGAATTGCCCCACCCCCTGCGTCAGCGTGCCATAGCCCACTTCCATTTCGTTCTCCCAGACTGCCGGAAATTTAGACGTTATGACTGAACCTATAATAGTAAATATCGCGCCGATGCCCGGTACATTGGTTGGGTAAATCTCTTTTTCACCCGAGAGGGTTGGCGCACCCGAAGGTGTAGTGATGGCCTCAATTCTGCTGTAGACGTTAAACGGAATCGGATACGTACCCGCCTCCAGATCTTCGACGGTAACGGTACAGGAATACGACGTCGTTCGTGAGTTGGCTAAAAACCGCCCGGTATAGAGAACCTGACCCACGGGCACGTCTTCACCCACGGTAGACATGCCCGGTCCGATAACCGGTATGGAGATATTATCGTAAAAGAGGGTGTTGAATCCGCAGGTATATGCCTGTGCCTGCAGTGCCGTCAGGGCTAAGGCTCCGCACGCCAGGCGGCATAACGTTCGACGCCAGTGCGTACTGAGGCTGAATAAACGCAGCGTTATTTTCATCGTGTTTTCCTTAATGCCCGCATCCTGGCTATTCGCAGCGCGAGTTGAATTTAATGGCATTGCTTTTTTCCAGATCGGCGCTGGCGGGCAGCATGTAGCGCACCTGGCACTGCTGGTCAGGCGCCTGGCCCCAGACCACCCTGATTTTGCCTTCCGTCGACGGCACGCGGGCAAACAGCCTGCCGCCCTGGCCGACGACGCCGATGTGTCGGCCTTCGCTGTCGTAGGCCTCGGCACCGAACGGCAGCGGCTTGCCGCTGGCGGTTGGGGCGCTGATCAGGGCGGGGTAGCCGACCGTGGTCGCGTATTTCACCTTCACGACCGCGCCGCTGTAGGGCGCAACTTTTTGGCTGGTCAGGTTCAGCTCGACGTTGTTCGACAGCCCCTTAGGACTGATCTCCACCTCGTTAAGCTGGTACGCCGTCAGGTACGGAATCACCGCGTAGCCGAAGCGGTCCACCTTGATCCCCGGATAGCTCACCATGCTCGCGCCTTTTGCCCCCTTCGCCTCGACCAGCGCATAGGTATCCCCGCTGTAAGGGGAGAGCGTCAGGCCGCCCGAGTGGGCCACCATCGCGCCGCTAAGCCCGGCGGACCAGGTTTCATAATGTTGCCCGCCGCCCGCCAGGGCGCTCACGGTGGTGTACGGCGTGCGCGCGGAGCCGTTCATCACCAGGCTGCTGCTGGCGCTGCCGCCGCTCTGCCGGTTATGGCCCGCCGTGACGCTGTAGCTGTATTCGCTTTCGGCCCCCGACGTGCCGGAGGCAAACAGCTGCTCGTTAAGGGTATTGCCCGGCCCGCGCGTGAGCGTGGAGCCCATCTGGCTAAAGCCCAGCAGGCCGTCCAGCGGCAGCGTCAGGTTCAGCATGTAGGTGTTCTGAAAGCGTCCATACAGGTCCTGGGTTCGGTTAACGCTCAGGCTGTAGCTCAGGCTTTTGAACCGGTTGTTGTAGCCGAACTGATACTGGCGTTCGGTGGCGGCGTCGTTCCAGTAGGCCTGCTGCCACGCGCTCACGTAAAACTGTCCCCAGCCCGGGGGCAGCGGCTGCGAGGCGCTGACGAGCAGCCTGTCCTTGGCGCGACGGGCGGTTTTACCGCTGCGGTTGCCCGGATACAGCTCGGCGGTGGACATGGCGGTCATGAAGTCCATGTAGCCGTCGGTGGAGTAGCGATAGGCGGCAATCGAAAGGTTGCTGCCGGTGCTCTGTATCACGTTGCTGTACTTCAGCTGGTAGCTTTCGCCGGACATTTTGTCCCAGCCCGCGCCCAGGCGAGGGCGCGCGTGGGTCACGTCCAGCGAAAAGGTGCCGAACGTCGTGCCCAGCGCCGCGCCGCCCTGAACCGCCTGGTAAGACCCGTTACCCTGCATGCCGCCGTACAGCGTCACCGCGTTATTGATGCCGCGGCGGTAGGTCCCCTCGGCGAGCGTCGGCTCCTCGCGCAGCTGGCTCGAGCGAATTTTCCCCAGGGTCAGGCTGTAGTGGTGCGTGCCGGGGCGCAGCAGGTTGCTGGTGGCCGTGTAGGGAATTTGAAACTTCTGCTGCGCGCCGTCCGCTTCCTCAATCGACACGTCCAGGTTGCCGCCGTAGCCGGTCGGGTAGAGATCGGTAATTTCGAAGGGACCCGGCACCACCTGACGCTCGTAGATCACGTTGCCGTTCTGGCGAATGACGACCCGCGCGGCCGTCCTGGCCGTTCCGCGCACCACCGGCGCGTATCCCCGCACGGAGTTGGGTAGCATCTGCTCTTCGTTGGCCAGCTGCGCACCGCGAAACGACAGCGTGTCAAAGATCTCACCCTTGGTATTGGCGTCTCCCAGCAGCAGGCGCCCCTGGATCTGCGGAATATCGCGCTGCAGGTAGGTATTGATGTTGTTGTAATCGCTGACGGTATCCGTCGTCTTGGTGTACACGCCGTTATGGCGAAAATACCAGCCGCCGAGGTTAAAGCCGCCCGTGAAGTTACCGTACAGCGTGTCGTTGTCTTTGCCGTGATAGCGCGTGGTACCGGCGTTAAGGTTATAGCCCAGCGTCGCCGCCGTGATGCCGGTGTCCCACTGTTCGGGGTTCACGTAGCCGCGAGGGCGGTTAATGAGGTACACCTCCGGCAGGGTCAGGTTCAGCGTCTGTTCGTTAGCATCGAACGCGACGCTGTTGTCCGGCAGCAGGCGGTTAAGGGCCAGGCAGCCGTCGCCCCCGGCGTTTTTTTGCGCGGCAATGGCGCGCTGCGCCTCGGCGGAGAGCCGCTCGACGTCGATGTCCAGCGCGTCCAGCGTCGAGGGCTTCACGCAGATATCCACGTCGGGATGGCTTTTCCCGGCGACGATCCTGTCCTGAACGGTAATGTCGTCGCGCCCGATGCGGCGGTCGTTCACGACAAGCTCTACGCTGTGCCTGCCCGCAGGCGCGAGATCCTGGTTATAGCGGGTTAAATCTATCCGGCTTTGGCTGCCCGGGCTCATAAAGTGGGGGTTAAACTCAACGTCATCGTTGGCGGCGCTTTCTGCGGCGATAGCCAGCATGACGACGACGGCCAGCGGAGACAGTAAAGGGTGAAAAGAGGACATGTGAGTTCCTTTCACTTCAGCGAAGTGATTTCAAACGCTGTGGTTGATCGTGGTTACGGCGCGACGGGCTGCGGTAGAGGGTTAATCCCGCCAAAGTCATTGATATAGGACGGGTAAACGGTTGAGAGGTTTTTGCTCAGGGCAAAAAACGTTTTCCCGCCGGGGGCAATCATGCCGCCGTTGCCGATCGGCTTTTTTCCGTCCTTATCTTCAGCAATGTTGGCCAGCGAAACGTAGTAGGGCGTCGGGTTCGTGCCCTCTACGCCGCCGCTTACCTTTTTCCAGGTGACGGATTGCCCGGCCAGGTTTGCGTCTCCCGCCAGCGCGGAAGGGCGGAAGAAAATCTTGATGCGCGAACGAAACGCCATCTGTAGCTGATTTTGCTTCTCTTTGTTCATCGGCGGGACTTCAAGCACGTTGAGCCAGAATACGGACTCCCTGTCGGTCGGCAGCGGCTCGCCGGTATACATCAGGCGCAGCGTCTGGCCTTTTCCTGGATTGATGCGGTTAACAGGCGGCGTAATCGTAAAAGGCGCACGCGCGGTTTCCGGCGTCGCGTCTGCATCGCCGTCATCGACCCAGCTTTGCGCCAGGACGGGCTTATCACCGCGGTTGTCAATTTTGACCGTGACCTCGCGCTCCTGCGCCGGGTAAACCACGCGCGTACCGGTAATGACGATCCCTGCGACGGCAGGGGCGACCAGGGCGAGAGAAAACAGGCATGCCGCGGCGGCACGGTTAACGGCACGAAGATTCATACAACGTTCTCCTTGAATGCGGGGAGCCTCGTTCGGCTCCCCGCGTGACGCAAGTCAGCTAACTGTCTAATTCAAAAGCGATTAGAAGTAGTTGATGGTGAAGTTGACCGAGCTGGCAACGAGGCCCGGGGTTGCCGCGCCGGTTGCGTAGTACTCAACGGCGTAGGGCAGCGTGGCGGAGCCGGAAGAGAGGTCATACGTGGATGAAGAGGTATGCTGATCCGGACTACCGACCTTGATGGCGTTGCCGGTTGGCGCATCGACCAGCTGCAGCTGGACGTTCGTTGCACCGGTGCCGTCGGTGATGGTGTTGTTCAGGCGATAGCCGATCGGATCAACGGTTGAACCGTTCTCAAAGAACGCCGCCGCGCTGGTCACGGACGCGGAGCCTGCGCAGTTGCTCAGCTCAATATTGAAGCCCGTGCGCTTGGCGGTGTCGCCCGCCGCGCCCAGCTGGCTCTTATCAACGGCTTGTAAAACGACGGTTGCCGGGCTCGCATTCCCGTCAATCGTGACGTCACAGGTCTTGTCCAACACTTCTCCCGTAAAGTTAACGGTGCCGTTAGACGCTGCCTGCACGCTGGCAGCGCAGAGGGTGGCCGCGATAGCAATGGCTAAGGAATGCATACTGACTTTCATGGTAAACTCCATTTTCACTTGATAAATAACCCGCGGGCTTTCCCGCAGATACGGATCATCCTTCAGCAAACGGCGAATGCGCTGCCTTAACACCCTGTTTCCAGGTCGTCAGAATAAATATCGGTCGTATTCTTACCGATGCTGTTGAATGAGCTGTTGGTTAACAGGCAAGCCTGTTATTGATTTCACTGAACGGGTTTCATGCCCAGAATATCGCGGCATAATAACAATCCAGCTGAATTACACTTCATCAGTCCATATTCGCGGAAAATCCCGCGCTTTATTTTATATATATGCTTTAAATTCTCCTCCGATGAGGTTGCAAGGCTCGAGGTTGATTTGCCCGTACAAAGTTCATCAAATATGGTTATGGTTTTCCGATCGACCTTTTCATGATAAATCATCGACCGGACGGCCCGGTTAAGGGTGGCGCTTAAGGCTTCCATGCTGACATTTTTAGGCAGTAGCCAGGGAAAGTTGTTCAGCCTCGCCGGGATAACGGGAATATCCATCATCACCAGCAGTCGACAGCGCTTTAGTCTTGGGTTACGCAGCAGGCAGCTGCGTAGCTTAATATCATTAACCGCTATAATAACCACGTCTCCGGGCTGCGGATAAAAAAGGCGGCTCTCCAGGTTGACGTTATGAATAAAATACGGGTTATCGTTAAGTTTAATTTCTTCGCAAAGCCCAAGGATAAAGAAGCTGTCATCTGAAATTAGATGATAATTCATAAGGTGTAAGTCTCCCTTATTCCTGTCAAATTAATTGAGAGGAATACTCATCTGCCATTCCATTTGTTGGGGAGATTAAAACATCGGCCATGCGATTTTGGCAATCGTTTTAAGTGATTGAGAATTTACTTATTAATAGCTTTTATCGATCAATTTTTGACGGTGGGGCTGGGGTGAGTGTGTGGATAATGATTCAATTTTCAGCAGGATATAGTGATTTTTTATTCACCAGGAATTTTCGCGAAAAGTCTAACCCTAAGAAACTATAAGGAAAATGGGTAAAAACCGATAAAACTAATGAAAAATATACCATGCTGCCAGCATGAAATATTTGTTAACACCCCGGGCGTTAGATTTTTATTTTGCTAAACACATTCCCCCTGGCGTAAAGATCTTAAAGGGAAATTGATGAATTGAAAATAAACGGTCAATCAATGATTTTTATAATTAGGAAAATATATCTTAAGAATTGTCTTTATTTAGGAGGTATTTAAAATTAGCCAGGATTATTTCGTGCAGACATTACATTTTATTCACATAAAGGTGCAAAGAAAAAGAGCGAATATTTACCGTATATGTGATCTGCATCACATGGAGTAAGTGGCGAATGAGCGCTCTTTTATTAAAGGGAAAGGTCTAAAAGGCGTATTTGATAATTTCAAACGATTACTGTAATAGCTATATCTTATTAAAACTATCGTTACGGGAAAAAAACTCCGCATTGTGCGTCCGTCGCGGCAATTTTCAGCGTGAACAGGGAATAAAGAAGAGGGAAACGCGAGGCCAATAATTGAAAAGCCCTCTCAGAAAAGCGTGAGAGGGCTGAGAGAGTTCGGATTACACTAACGCGTTAGGACACGCTTCGCCTTTTTCCAGCTGCTGCAGGTTGCCCAGCGTCGTTTCTGAAATGCTGATCAGCGCCTCGGCGGTCAGGAACGCCTGGTGGCCGGTAAACAGCACGTTGTGGCAGGCCGACAGGCGGCGGAACACGTCGTCCTGAATCACGTCGTTAGACTTGTCTTCGAAGAACAGATCGCGCTCGTTCTCATACACGTCCATGCCCAGCGCGCCAATTTTCTGGGTTTTCAGCGCCTCAATCGCCGCCTGAGAATCAATCAGCCCGCCGCGGCTGGTGTTGATGATCATCACGCCGTCCTTCATCTGGTCGAACGCCGTCTGGTTAAGCAGGTGGTAGTTTTCCGGCGTCAGCGGGCAGTGCAGGGAGATGACGTCAGACTGGGAGAACAGCGTCGTCAGGTCGACATACTCCACGCCCAGCTCCAGCGCGGCCGCGCTTGGGTAGGGATCGAACGCCAGCAGGCGCATGCCAAACCCTTTCAGAATGCGCAGGGTGGCGACGCCGATTTTACCGGTCCCGATCACGCCCGCGGTTTTACCGTACATGGTGAAGCCGGTCAGGCCTTCGAGCGAGAAGTTGGCATCGCGGGTGCGCTGATAGGCACGGTGAATACGACGGTTAAGCGACATCATCATGCCGATAGCGTGTTCCGCTACCGCTTCCGGCGAATAGGCCGGGACGCGGACCACCTTCAGGCCCAGCTCTTTGGCCGCGTCCAGATCGACGTTGTTAAAGCCCGCGCAGCGCAGGGCGATGTACTTCACGCCGTGCTTTTTCAGCTCTTCCAGCACCGGTCGGCTGCCGTCGTCGTTGACGAAGATGCAGACGCCTTCGCAGCCGTGCGCCGTTTTGGCCGTTTTTTCAGTCAGCAGAAAGTCAAAAAATTCAAGTTCGAAGCCGTAAGCCTCGTTAACATGCTGCAGATACTTTTTGTCGTACTGCTTTGTGCTATAAACCGCGAGTTTCATAAGGCTTTCTCCAGTGATTTTACAACCACGTTAGCATGATTAAAATTATCTTACAATTTTTAAAATATTATTGAAATCAATAAGTTCTATGAATTATTTTAGAGCATCTATCCTTAAAAAAGGCATTCTCTTCATCTGACTGGCTAAACATGCGACAATGATCGGCGATGTCGGCTTATTTCTTTTGCTAAATCAGGATATTAACTGCCCATGAAGGGTAAATACAAAGCCGCGATTGCGCTACTACTGCTGGTGATACTGGTGCCGCTGACGCTGCTGATGACGCTCGCGCAGTGGGTGCCGACGCTCGCGGGCATCTGGCTGCCCGTTGGAACGCGGATCGCCTTCGACGAAAGCCCCAGGCTGACGCGCCATGCCGTTGTGATACCCGATCTGCGCTATCTGGTAGAAGACTGCGAGATCGCGAAGGTCAAAAACATCACGCTCTCACACCCCAGCCGCTGGCGCGTAGACGTTGGCTCGCTCGATCTCAACTCTGCCTGCCTGAGCAAGCTGCCGCAATCGGCGCCCTCCGAGGTCGCGCCGAAAACGCTGGCGCAGTGGCAGGCCGTGCTGCCCAACACCTGGATAACCATCCACCGCCTGTCGCTCTCGCCGTGGCAGCAGTGGGAAGGGGAGTTCCGCGCCTCGCTGACGCCGGACGCGCAGTCCATCACCTACCAGGGCGAGCAGGTTAGCGTGAAGGCGAAACTGCACGGCCAAAAGCTGACGGTGAGCCAATTTGACGTGCGGCTTCCTGATTATCCCGATCCCGTCAGGCTGGTGGGCGACTTTACGCTGCCGCTGATCCCCGACGGCGTGCCGGTACAAGGCCACGCGTCCGCCACGTTCAACGTGCCGCAGCTTGCGTCGCTGGTCGATGCCGATCTCGACTGGCGGGAAAATCAGGGGCAGCTGGTGGTGATGGCGCGCGATAACCCCGATCCGCTGCTGGACCTGCCGTGGACGATAACGTCCCAACAGCTGAACATCAGCGATGGCCGCTGGAACTGGGCGCTGCCGGGCATGCCGCTGAGCGGGCGCGTGGGGCTGAAAGTTGACAACTGGCAGCAGGGGCTGGAGAAGGCGGTAATCTCCGGGCGGCTCAACGTGCTGACCCAGGGCGACGCCGGTAAAGGCAACGCCGTGCTGAATATCGGCCCCGGCACGCTGAGCATGGACAACAGCAGCATGCCGCTGCACCTGAGCGGCGAGGCCAAGCAAAACGATCTGATCCTCTACGCCAGGCTGCCGGCGACCTTAACCGGCGCGCTCACCGATCCGCAGCTGACCTTTGAGCCGGGCGCGCTGCTGCGCTCGCGCGGGCGGATTATTGATTCGCTGGATATCGACGAAATCCGCTGGCCGCTGGCGGGCGTTAAGCTGACGCAGAAGGGCGTGGACGGTCGCCTGCAGGCGATCCTGCGCGCCCATGAAAACGAAATGGGCGATTTTGTGCTTCATCTGGACGGACAGGCCAACGACTTTTTGCCGGATAAAGGCCTGTGGCAGTGGCGCTACTGGGGCAAAGGAAGCTTCACGCCAATGCACGCCGGATGGGACGTCGCGGGGAGAGGCGAATGGCGCGACAACGTCATTGAGCTAACCGAACTTTCGACGGGCTTCGACAAGCTGCAGTACGGCACCATGCGCGTCGATAAGCCGCGCCTGGCCTTAACCCAACCGGTGCGCTGGCTGCGCGATCCGGCGAACCCTAAATTTAGCGGCGCGCTGTCGCTCAACGCCGAAGAAACGCACTTTTCCGGCGGCAGCGTGCTGCCGCCGTCGATGCTCAACTTCAGCGTTGACGGCACCGATCCGACGATATTCCAGTTCAAAGGCGATCTGCATGCCGACAGGATTGGCCCGGTACAGGTCAACGGCCGCTGGGATGGCGAACGCCTGCGCGGCCAGGCCTGGTGGCCAAAACAGTCGCTCACCGTGTTCCAGCCGCTGATCCCGCCGGAGTGGAAAATGACCCTGCGCGACGGCGATCTCTATGCGCAGGTGGCGTTCTCCGCCGCGCCCGGCCAGGGCTTTGAAGCCGGGGGTCACGGGGTGGTGAAAGCCGGCAGCGTCTGGATGCCGGATAACCAGATTAACGGCGTCGACTTTGTGCTGCCGTTCCGCTTTGGCGAAGGCACCTGGTCGCTGGGAACGCGCGGCCCGGTCACGCTGCGCATCGGTGAGGTGGTTAACCTCGTCACCGCGCACGACATTACGGCCGATTTGCAGGGCGATTATCCGTGGAGCGACGACCGTCCGCTGCTGCTGACCAACGTGAAGGTCGAGACGCTGGGCGGGAAAATCACCATGCAGCAATTGCGCCTGCCGCAGCACGACGCGGCGCTGCTGCGCGTGGACAACATCTCCACCAGCGAGCTGATAAGCGCGGTCAATCCCAAGCAGTTTACGATGTCCGGCCCGGTGAGCGGCGGGCTGCCGTTCTGGCTGAACAATGAAAAGTGGATCATTAAAGACGGCTGGCTCAGCAACCCCGGCCCGATGACGCTGCGTCTTGATAAAGACACCGCCGACGCCATCGTGAACGATAATATGGTGGCAGGGGCGGCGATCAACTGGCTTCGCTACATGGAAATCTCCCGCTCGTGGACGAAAATCAATCTCGATAACCTGGGGGCATTGACCCTGGCGGCGACCATTACCGGCATCAGCCGCGTGGACGGCAAAAGCAGCACGGTGAATTTGAACTATACCCATGAAGAGAATGTCTTTACCCTCTGGCGCAGCCTGCGCTTTGGGGACAATGTGCAAACGTGGTTTGAGCAACACGCGGCGTTACCCGGTACCCGCGGTTCGACCGGCAAGGAAAGTGAGGAACAATAATGAACAAGATGGCCGCTAGTCTCACCGTCGCCGCCGTCGCGCTGCTGGCGGGCTGCACGCCGCGCATTGAGGTTGCGGCGCCCAAGGAGCCGATTACCATCAACATGAACGTGAAGATTGAGCATGAAATCCACATCAAGGTCGATAAGGATGTGGAATCCCTGCTTAAGTCGCGTAGCGATCTGTTCTGAGGACGCCATGAAACGATTCGCTCTGATTTTACTGGCGCTGGGGATGAACGCGCAGGCCGCGACCCTGACCCTGAACGAGGCCCGCGCGCAGGGGCGCGTGGGGGAAACCCTGAGCGGCTATATTGCGCCAGTAACCCAGGATGCACAGACGCTGGAGCTGGTTAACCGCATCAACGCCGCGCGTACGGAAAGCTATCAGCAGCTCGCCGACAGCAACAATTTACCGGTCGATGACGTGGCGAAAATGGCCGGGCAAAAGCTGGTCAACCGCGCTCAGCCGGGCGAGTACGTGAAGGGGATTAACGGCAGGTGGCTGAAAAAGTAGTCAGCGAAAGCGCCTGCGGTACTCGCCGGGAGAGACGCCAAAGCGCTGCTTGAAGGCGGTAGAAAAATGGCTATGGTCGGCGAACCCCCAGCTGTAGCCAATGCCCGCCAGCTTTTCGTCATCGCTGGCGGCGCGCAAAACCTGCGCGCACTGATCCAGACGGCGATTCTTAATGTACTGCGCCACCACCAGCCCTTTATCCGCAAACATGCGGTACAGGCTGCGCACCGACACGCCAATTTCCGAGGCAATCCACTCTGGCCGCAGCGCCTCAGACTGAATGTGGTCGTCAATCAGCGCCAGCACGCGCTGAAACAGGCGCTCCTTGCGCGGCTGTGATGGCTCGCGCTGTTGAAACGCCGGGCGCAGCAGGCAGATCATAGCCTCCAGCGCCGCCTCGCTTTCACTGTCGCTGAGGTCCGTATTGCCCATGCTCTCCTGCAGCAGGCGATGGCTCAGCTGCACGGTAGGCAGGGTGCGCGACAGGGGCAGCGCGCAGCGAATTTCCTGAAAGCGGCACTGCTGCTCGACGATCTGGCGGGGAACGAGAAGAGAGATCTGCCGGGACTTTTGCTGCCAGGCAATAGAGCAGGGGCGCGAGGCGTCGAGAAGCGTAATGTCGCCTGCGCTGAGCCGCGAGCGGCGATCGTCCTGCTCAACGTCCGCGCTCCCGGCGAGCTGAAACACCGTGTAGAACCAGGCATCGTTGCCCTGATTAATCTCCTGCCGGGTGCGGAACAGGTTTACGCCCGCCGCGGTCACGGCGCTGAGCTTGAGGCTGCGGGCGTAGCTGGTCTCCAGCTCACCCATAAACGCCCCGTCTAGCGGGCGCGCGTCAAAGCGTCCGCACGCCTGGTTAATCTGCGCCAGCCACTGCTCCAACTTTTCCCGTTCGCTTGCACACGCCATGGTTATCTCGCCGCACCGTCAATGTTTTTGCATTGTTGCATTAATGTTGCATTTCGTCAGGTTCCTGAGGCTGACTATAGGAAAGAACGCTTACCGGTAACAGCGTGATAAGCGGGAATTATCACGTTTTGCGGGGCCTGTCACAGGCGGAAAAGCGAATGTCACACAGACAAAAGCAGGAATCGGAAACGCCTCGTAGACTGCATCAATACCCTGCGAAGAATCACAAAGGAGTTTCGTATGTCTGAGTCACAGGTTGCCGTACTTCCCGTCGTGCAGCAGTTTTTAGACCGCCAGCACGGCCTGTGGATTGAGGGCCAGCAGACCGCGTCCAACGGTGAAAAGCGGCTGAGCGTGTTCAACCCGGCGACGGGCGAGGTGATTGCCTCCACCGCCGACGCCAGCGTCGAGGATGTCGATCGCGCGGTGATGTCCGGCTGGCGCGCCTTCGTGGCCCGCAGCTGGTGCGGAAAGCTGCCCGCCGAGCGCGAGCGCATTTTGCTGCGCTTCGCCGATCTGGTCGAGCAGCACCGGGAAGAGCTGGCGCAGCTTGAGACCCTGGAGCAGGGGAAATCGATCAATATTTCCCGCATGTTTGAGGTGGAATGCACCCTGAACTGGATGCGCTACACCGCGGGCTTAACCACCAAAATTGCGGGTAAGACGCTTGACCTGTCGATCCCGCTGCCCCAGGGGGCGCGCTATCAGGCGTGGACGCGCAAAGAGCCGATCGGCGTGGTGGCCGGGATCGTGCCGTGGAACTTCCCGCTGCTGATCGGCATGTGGAAAGTGATGCCCGCGCTGGCGGCCGGGTGCTCTATCGTGATTAAGCCGTCCGAAACTACGCCGCTGACCCTGCTGCGCGTGGCCGAGCTGGCCTGCGAGGCGGGCGTGCCGGAGGGCGTATTCAACGTAGTGACCGGCAGCGGTGCGGTCTGCGGCGCGGCGCTGACGTCGCATCCGCACATCGCCAAAATCAGCTTCACCGGCTCGACGGCGACGGGCAAGCAGATTGCGCGCGCGGCGGCGGACACGCTGACGGGCGTCACGCTGGAGCTGGGCGGCAAAAACCCGGCCATCGTGCTGAAGGACGCTAACCCTGAATGGGTTATCGAAGGGCTGATGATGGGCAGCTTCCTCAATCAGGGCCAGGTCTGCGCGGCAAGCTCGCGCATCTACATCGAAGCGCCGCTGTTTGACACGCTGGTAAGCGGCTTCGAGCAGGCGGTGAAGTCCCTGAGCGTCGGGCCGGGCATGTCGCCGAACGCCTTCATCAACCCGCTGGTGTCGCGCGCCCACTGCGACAAGGTCCAGACCTTCCTCGATGAGGCAAAATCACATAATGCAGAGCTGATTACCGGAAAGGCGGCCCCCGACGGCAACGGCTACTACGTGTCGCCTACACTGGTGGTCAACCCGTCGGCCAGCCTGAAGCTGACCCGCGAAGAGGTGTTCGGCCCGGTGGTGAACCTGATCCGCGTGGCGGACGGCGAAGAGGCGCTGAAATTAGCCAATGACTCCGATTACGGCCTGACGGCGAGCGTCTGGACGCAGGACGTCAGCCGCGCGCTGGCGTACACCGACCGGCTGCAGGCGGGAACCGTGTGGGTCAACAGCCATACGCTGATAGACGCCAACCTGCCGTTCGGCGGCATGAAGCAGTCCGGCACCGGGCGCGATTTTGGCCCGGACTGGCTGGACGGCTGGTGCGAAACGAAGTCGGTGTGCGTGAGGTATTAATAAATGCAAAAGGCAACCTTAAGGTTGCCTTTTCAGCGTTGCTACTAAGGCTTGGTCAGGCTTGCCGATCGGACTCAATAGCGCCTTCGGTCCTTCGGGGCGTGGTAGCGCTGCCACTGATGACTTCTAACTCAGGTATATTCGCTGCGATGGGGATATATGCTTGAGGAATGGTTATTGCTTATTTCGCGGGTTATATACTGACATATCTTTTCGGAACGATAACGTTAATTTGAGTTAAATAAAAAATGAGGGCTTAAGTAATTTTATATTAAAATATTCTTCTTCTACTCCAGCCTCATTGATTCTGTACATTTTAATCAAGGCTTCTTTCAATACTCTCCCCTGGCACAATGCTCTAAATAAAATCGGTGTAAGACGATCTATTTCCTTTTCAAACTTAATGGGTACATGTAAACGCGTACCAGTTAGTTTTCCTGTATTGTAGTCTGTAGGTAACCATACAGTATGAGTAAATGATTTAAGCTCAGTAGAGGCTAATCGTAATGGCATTAAGCATTCACCAATCATCTGCGAGCCATTTTCATCTGTAAACCATATATGTGCTGGTATAGACATCTATTTTTTTCTCTCATAGAAAAATGAAAAATATACAACAATTACAATAATAACTCCAACTACCATCATTTTAATTACAGCACTATCAATGAACTTTACAGGTAGGTAAGATAATAAAATAATAATAAAAATTGTTAATAGTGTTTTCAATTGAAGGATGATATCTTCAATGATTAGCCTGAATATTTCCTTTAATAACTTATTCATTGGCCTGCCATTCTTCTTAATGCATTAACTATTTCATCGTTCGTTGCTGTGATTATATTTAAGTAACCACTATCTAAAACTATTGGCTCTATTAGAAAGTACATCATTTCTAGGTTTTGCATGTATAGAGCATTATAATATATTGGCAGAAATTGCTTTAAATTGTTAGCACTATCAGCAGCATGTTGAACATTACCGTACATGCTTAATGCAAACACCCCCCCCGATGAAACTCCAGCAACCTTTTTCATCATTGCACTTTGTATAACTCCACTTATTTTGTTTCCGTAGCAAATATATTTAACAACAGCATATACTAGTGCAAATCTTGACGCTTGCATGACTGAGTAGTGTGTCGTTGGCGGAACAGCTTGTTTAAGGATAGTTTTTGTTTCACTCTCATTTTTATTTTTAAGCAAGGTTGCAACATAGATTTGTACCATCCTGAAAATTATGTTTCTATGCTTTATAAGCTCATATAACCCTAACAGGAACCGCACATCCTCATTTCCAAGTTTCTTGCAAACATCTTTATAATTATCAGTAAAACAAGATGTGTAGTAAAGTAATCGTGTCGAACCATCCCCTAAATTATTTAAATAATCATTAAATCCTTCTTTAACCCCGGACAATGCTTTATCTAATCTGATAGCTAAGTCTTTTTGTGACCCGAATTTATTTATTATACCTTCACTGTAATACATATGATTCTCCTGAAATTCAATGAGATTATCATCGTATATGTTACCTATGAATCATAGTGATCATGCTCCCACTTCCAAAAAAACAAAAAACTATAAGGCCACCTATTTATAATCTTCATAAATAGATGGTCTTTTTGAATCCATTTGAATGATAATTCGATATATTATTTATTGTTCATTGTTTCTTTTAACTTTTCTCCCCAATTTAAAAACGCTTCCATTTTTTCTTCATTATAATCGTATCGATCATAGAGAACAGTCGATACGTCATATAAAACATGCTGCTGTATTCTGTCTCGATTGAAAGAGTTTTGTTTTTACTGTCATAGTGTTGTTTTTGGTAATGCCATAATTCCATACGGGCGCTGGCCCCCGCAAAAGAAAATCAATTGAATTAGTTCAGCAGCATCAAGATTAAAAAAGTCAAATTGAGTTGTTTTAAGTAACACAGAGAGTTTATCAAATGTTAAAAAACGCTCACCCACATACGATTCTTTATCTGATACCTCAAGAACTTCAAACAGATCGGCAAGTGTGCCGCTTTTTTTGTCACTTTTACAACGTCAGGGCAATTAGCAAGGCTTTCAAACGTTTCAACAGCACTGAGGAACGACATTTCGGGATATACGCCTAACGTATTAAATTTTGACCGTTTGCCCTCCTTGTCTACAAAATATCGATAGACAAAAGTTTTTCGACCTGACGGAAAAACACGTACTCCCACACGTCCCGAGCAAAACTAACGCTTGTAACGTTAAAAATTCAATAAAATCAGAATATTATTGTTTGGGTTTTCTCACATTTTTTTCAGTTATTTTGAACTATCTCTCTTAGAAGAGGGCCAGGGTGAGGGTATCAGGCCGCACCGGCTATTTTGTAGGCCGGGTAAGGCGGAGCCGCCACCCGGCATCATTCAACGCGACCACCGATCCCGCCCGGCCTCCTTCGCCCGGTACAGCGCGGCGTCGGCGCGGGCGATAATCTCCGTGCCCGCCAGCCCCTCGGCCATCTCCGCAATCCCCATGCTGACGGTCACGTATTCGCTGACGGTTGAAGCGCTGTGCGCCACGGCGGCGCGGCGCATTTCAGCCTGGATCCGCGCCGCAACCCGTTCTGCCATGTCCAGCGTGCAGCTGAACAGGATCACCACAAATTCCTCGCCGCCGTAGCGCGACACCACGTCGTCCGGCGAGCGCACCGACTTTCTCAGCACCTCCGCCACGCGCGTCAGGCATTCGTCGCCCGCCTGGTGGCCGTAGGTGTCGTTGTAGCGCTTGAAGTAATCGACGTCGAGCATGATCAGCGAGAAGGGCTTTTTCTGCTCCACGGCGTTCTCCAGCACCACCTCCATCGCCCTGCGGTTCGCGGTCTGCGTGAGCGGGTCCTGATGGGCCAGCGCGTCGAGGCGGGAAATCAGCAGCTGGTTCTGCTGGTTGCGCCGCCAGGCCTCGTCGAACCAGCTCAGCAAGATGAAGCGCCCGCAGATCAGGATCAGCGTAAACACCGTCCAGACGGTCACGAAACGAATATGGAGGCCTTCGTTCAGCCCCCCGTTCGCGGCGGGCAGGGTAAGCCACAGCGGCAAAACAAAGCACAGCAGCCCTCGCGGATAAAAGTAGAGCGCGCTGGTGCCCGCCATCAGCAGGATAACGCACAGCGGCCAGACGTGGGGCAGCTTCCAGTCGGTGATAAACCAGTAGCAGGACAACGACCAGATCGCGCTGCAGATGAACAACACCGCGCTGACCCCGGCGATGCGCCGCCAGCCCATGACGATCAGCGCGGCGGACAGAATGATGATCCCGAGCATCGAGGCATCGATTAGCCGGGCGGCGTTCAGATGGGTTGCATAAGGCATTCGGTCCGCGTGGAGCAGCGGGTTACGCAGCAGGATGATGAGCGCGAAGCTCACGTTGATGAACGCCAGCCACGGCAGGTTCATCACCAGGCCGCGCATGACCATCGCCCTGCGGGTCGGCCAGGTCGCGCGTTCAGCGGTTGGACTTTTTCTTTTTTCCATGAGTTCGGCGCCAGTTAAATCATCGTGTTATTCATTATGGGCGCAGCGGGCGGGATTGATGAGCAGAATATAAAAAAGCCGGGATTTCTCCCGGCAGGTGAGTCATTTATCGTCTTTCTTCTTGCCGAGCGTTGGCGTTTCGTCGAAGAAGTTCCACGGCTTGAGCAGGGTATGCACCCATTCCGTTGGCATGATCGGCCACTCCTCCGCGCGGGCAACGTGGGTCGTGCCGGTGGTCATCCAGACCACGTCGTCCTGACCGTTAAGGGACTCATTGTCCTTGCTGTACTGGCCCAGGCCGGTGTCGTGCGTCGAGCGGTTGGGGAATTTCCCTTCCGGGTACAGCTCGTCCGGATGGTAGCGCGTCACCCACAGTTGCTTGTCCATAAAGCTCAGGCGATGATAAATCCACTCGTCAGGGGCAAACTTCGCCCCGGTTGCCACCGGATGCGTACCGCCCGCGTAGGGGATGATCTGATACGAGACCGGGTTACCCATGCGGTTCTCTTTGCTGGTATTGCTCAGCAGGCGAATGGTGCCCGGGTCGAACTTCTGCGCCGCCTGCTGCTCGGTGTCGATGTCGTACTGGTTGACCTGCATGGTGCTGGTGCGCGGGCCGCCCGCGGTATTTGGCTTCACGTCCGGATCCATCGCCACCAGCTTGTTGTTGGTGCCGTCGACGTCCAAATCGAGGCGGAAGTTATAGATGTGCTGGTGCGTCGTGCCCACAATGTTGTGGTCGATCAGCGTGCCGTACTTCGTGTCGTCTTTGGCGGTGGCATCATGCATGGTTTTCGCCTGCACGCCTTTTACCGCCTCGATCCCCGTCGCGCCCGCGTCGATGCCGACGGTGCCGTTCTCGTGGAAGACCCAGTCAAAGATATAGTCATAGTTGCCGACGGTGCTGACCCAGCGGACCACCAGCTCGCGGCGCTCGGCGCTGACGTTCGGCTGGCCCATCTCCTGGTGCTTATACTCCGGCCCGGCGTAGCGTTCGAAAATGGCGATCGCGCGCGGGATCTCCATCGGCGCGCCGGTGTAGTCCGGGATGGTTTCATTGAGCAGCACCGCGTTGGACGGCACGTCCTTGCCGCGCACCAGCGGGGAGGTCAGGGTGCCCATGCCGTAATCGCCGGAGTCCAGATAGGCCTTGAAGTACCAGCCCACGTCCGGGTCGCCATAGGGCACGATCATCCCGCCCAGCGATCCCTGATACATAATCTGGCGTTTTTTGCCGCCGTCGCTGTAGGTCACGGTCGAAATCATCGGGCCGACGCGCGAGTCGAGGCTCAGGTGGAAATCCCAGTTCTGCCAGTGGATCCTGTCGCCGGTGATGGTGTAGTTTTTGCCTTCCGGCTCAATAATCTCCAGCGGCTTCTTCACCGTTTCCACGCGGTCGCGGCCGTCGTACGGGCGCGGCGTCAGCGGAACCGGCACTACCGGGCCTTCCTCAATCTTCTGAATCTTTTTTTGTTCGAGATCGACCACCGCCACCAGGTTTTCAATCGGGTGCGCCCAGTAGTTGCCGTCGCCCACGTCCAGATAGCTCACCACCTTCAGCAGGCGATCTTCCTGCTTCAGCCCGTCCTTGCCGTCGAAATAGCCGACCGTCAGCGGGGTGGTGATGACCTTCTTCGTATCGGTAATGCCGCGCTTTTTCAGCACCTCGGCAAACTCGGTGCTCTCGTTGATAATCTGCTGAACGGTGGCGAAATCGTCCAGCAGCACCATGCCGTGCGCGTCTTTCACCGCCTCCCAGCGCAGGATTTTCTTGTCTTTCAGGTCGACCCGGCTTTCGATGACGTGCTTACCGCTCAGCATGGTCACGTTCGCCTGCCGCGGCGTATCGACCGGCGTGCCGTTCAGCACAAAGTCCCAGACCTTGCTTTTTTCCGGCTCGGCCAGCGCAATCTGCGTAAAGCGGGTGTTGGGCGCAAAGTCCGCCGAGGCCTTAACGATCCCGACGACCTGCTTGATTTCGTCTGCCGTCAGCGCGTTGAGCGGGTGCGGGCTTTTCTCAACCTGGAAGGTCTGGTCAAGGCCGGACTGGAACACGTCGTTAATGAAGGTCTCCGGGACAAACGCCTCTTTACCCTTCATCACCACCGGAACCTGCAGCGCAACGGGCTTGCCGTTGACGATAGCGGTTTTCGCCCCCGGCTTGACCTTCACGAACGCGCCGTCCTTGGTGATGGTGTACATCTGCGCGTAGTCATCCCACTGCACGTCCGCGCCAAACGCCTCCAGCGCTTTATCCATCGGTACCATGTGCGCCTCGCTGCCATGCGCAAAAGCGGGGGATTGCCAGGCGCAACACAGCGCAACGGCCAGGGCTAACGCCGTTTTACGGGCGGAAAAAGAAGAAGAGCTTCCCATCGCAGACCTCATATTGTTGTGGTTATTGTGTTGTGTGGATATATCCTGACAGGCGCGCGCGAAAAGCGTTTGCCTGCATCTGCCAGGTTATTTGTCAGTCTTGCCAGGTTAAAAAAAGAGCGGGGGTGCTTCACATGCCGGGCTGAGAGATCTTCATAAATTACAGCTGGCACAGGCTACTTCCTCTCCCTTGAGGGAGAGGGTT
>AGFT01058645.1_pt1 | contig 126167 bp, 114 predicted proteins | sample 305848 | NCBI WGS metagenome assembly AGFT01 (sample SAMN02954282, study PRJNA62043) | ant fungus garden metagenome | biome: terrestrial; feature: Atta colombica fungus garden; material: fungus garden; isolation source: Atta colombica fungus garden bottom | host: Atta colombica | place: Panama...
CGCTCACCACGCAGTAACGGCTCTTCGTCGCCTGGATTTTCATACAGGTCTTCGGTGTCAGCAAAACGATCGCTGTTCAGGCTACGGATTTTGGAGTAAGCGGCCATGGCTAAGCCACCTGCTCCTACCAGCGCAGCCGCTTTGGGATCATGCAGTGCGTACGCACCCAAACCACCCAACAAACCACCCAGGATCAACGGCTCGTTGTTCAACAAGGTTTCTACACCTTTATTAAACAGGTTCCGTGGCGAGAAGCCCTTAATACGATCCAGAATGGTTTTCTTGCCCTGCTCTTCCTCTACCTGTTCTTTCTTGGAACGGCGAATGATCGTAGGTTGTTTCTCCAGGATCTTTTGGAACAGGTCAGTGTGGCTGGTTTGAATCCCAATCAACTTATCCAGCTGGGTGTTCACCAAGCTCAGGCTTTGCGTATAGTCCGCACCCCCACCACCTTTACCCCCGCCATTCTTGATGGTTTGGTTGAGTTCAGTTAACGTGGTGTTGAGATTGTTGAAATTGTTGTTAACCGTGTTCTTAACGGTTCCACCCTTCCAACTAACAGTATCACCTTGCTCGATGTCGTAGCCCTGCTCCTGCTGCTCACGAAGCTTCTTGTCGAAGTTATCGTCAGTCTGCTGGAGACGGAACATCTTCCACATCTTCTCATCATCAATCTCTTCGCGTCCGTTCTTATTAATGATGATGCCAGCGTCACGTAATGCCTGATAGTGACCAGAGTTACGCAAGCGGTCGATGTTGTCGTTGGTATCGTAAATACCCCGCTTGATGTCCTGGACGTACGGCAGGGCTTTGTTAGCCAGCGCGGCACCTTTGCCCGGCATAACCGACAACAGCTTGGCGCGGTCAGCGTCATTGCCGTTCTGGAAACGGTCGATCTGTTCCTGAGAAATACCAAAGTTCTCCAGCGTCATTGCACGGATCTCTTCAGCAATCTTTGGATCAACCCCTTCCTTTTCCAGGTTTAACAAATGATAAGGAGAGAAACCCATAGCAGAATCAGACTTCTTGGCTAACTGATAACCCAGCTCCTGCTTGGCTTTATCGGCCAGTACCCCTTTTTCATCCACAACGTCAGCAGCAGCTTTAGAGCTGTACACCGCACTTCCCAACACATGAGATCCATAGACCTCGCGCGTTGCCATCGCCTTGGCGCCTTTGGCAGAGATAAACTTGCCTTTGGTCCAGTCGTAGGTTTCTGGCTGCAGGTTGTTGTTACCGGTACGCATTTTCTCTAACGAGAGATGAAGACGCGAGAACCAGGCAGGAATAATTTCGGTGATGGTACGATCCGTTTGACGGGTATACACATGCGGCTCAGCACCATCCGCATACGTACGTCCGCGCAGATCGTATTTGGTTTTGCTGGAACCATAGGTGTTGTCGAGAATAACACCTAAACCTTTATTAGCGTTCTTCTTGGCCCAGCGTTGTGTTTTCCACACAAACTCAGGAACGGGTTTCTGTCCAGGAGGCAGGGACGCTTTGTAGTCCTGGTACGTCATGGACTCGTCGTCGTCGTCACCGAACAGGTTACCACCTTGATAGTTGGCGCTCAGGGTGTTAAACAAACCTTCCAGGTTGTTCAAACCATAAGACACCTGATGACCCAGCGTGTTCAGCTTGTCATACTTCCCACCTATCTTTTTCGAGAACTCTGGGAAAGCTTTAGCAAAACGCGCACGCATGGCGTCGCCGGTCTTGCCTTTCAGTAAGCGAGGTAGGGCATCAATGGCACCACCACCCAGCATACTCCCCATCATCTCTACCAGATCACGTGAGCTCATCCCATCGGTCATGCCGCCAACCATGGAGAGCTGGCTCGTGAGGTTGTTTAAACCGTAGTAGCCGTTCTGACGTGCTGCCTTGCCTACACGATCATTGATCAAACCCATGATCCCGCCAGCGCTATTACGCAGGGTATTGAACATCGACCCGCGAATACGCTTACGGACTTCATCACCCATCGACATCTTTTGGAAGTCAGACATGCGACTGGATTTGGCCACGTCTTTCACTTCAGCGATTAACCGGTGGTTAGCGGCTTCCATGAATTTGTAGAACTTGGCATTGGTGAGATGCATACGTGCCAGAAGGTTGATTTTCATTGCGTCATTGCGCTGTTGCACTCTGAGCTGGAAATCCACCATCTGTTTTAAATAGCCATTGGTCTTGGCAACACCAACCGCGATACCCTGCATGTTGGCATTCTGGGAAGCGCCGGTGACCACTAATGCATCAGTGATCTCTTTGCCCAGTGTGCGCAGACCAGACATGGTCATGATGCTGCCAGCTCGCGTAGCTTCTACAACATCGTTGACGTCTTCGTCGCTCGTCCCGTCCATTGTGGGCTTGTCGTCGGAGCTTGAACCCCCACTACCATCCCAGCTGGAAAAGTCGTATTTCGAGAACTCGTCAATTTTGTTGGAAAGCCCATTAGGGAGCTTAGACTTTATTGCCTCTTCTTTTTGACCCACGAGATACTGCAAGTCTCTCATTGAGTCGGCAGTCTCTCTCTTTACTTCTTCCTTGATATCAGTATACAGCCGTCGCGTGTCATTGATGAATTGGAAAGTCCCGTTAAACGACTCGGGAAGTACCATTTTAACTGTTTTCAGTTTCGCATCAGTGCTGCCAACGAGTGCATCTTTCGCCCCACCCAGAAATCCTATGGCGAACGATTTTAACTTGGACCCTTTTTTATCAGAATCAAAGTCAGAATCGAAATTGAGATCTCCGTCAAAGGGGTCATCGAAATTGAAATTATCACTCATGCTAAAACCTCTTAGGAGTTTTTAATGAAACCCACTAACGTGTCTTTATTAGACCCGAAAAGTATTATCCCTGGACTGTACGGAGAGGTATCGTCCACGGATAGCTTTGAAGGGATGACACAGAACTTAAACCCTGACGGATTGTTTTCTGTGGAAATCTTCGGTCGGGTAGGCACTGATAAGCGTGACACAACGGAAGCGTTTATCAGAACCTACTTGCCCATTTTTAACCCCACCTATTTTGACGCCCTGGTTAAACTGAAATCCCTTTATTTGGGGATCATTAAAGGGGCGACATATGCCGTATGGGACGCTAGCGAGAAAGACTTCATAAAATCCAACATCCTGGACGGTGAAACGGGTTTTGCTTTTTTCATGAAGCACTTCGGACAGCTGGATCCAAAAGAGAACTCTTCTCCACGCCGTAAACAGCGTATCACGTTAGTGAAAGAGAAGTTTGATTACGCTCTCCATACTCGCATGTTGGTTATTCCGGCTGGTTTACGTGATGTTGAATTCACGCCATCCGGTGAATCGACCAAGGTGGTTGAGCCTGAGATCAACGAACTGTACCGCAAGCTGATGTTTAAAACGCGTGCCGTGCAGAACATTCCTGCCGGTGATGAAGATAACCCGCTGTACGATAACGTGCGCTGGGGTATTCAGAGTGCCATCAATGCCATCGACGATTACCTGTTTGACATGCTCGACGGTAAAGGTGGTGTATTACAGAGCAAGCTGGCAACGCGTGGCGTGGTTGGGGGTGTACGAAACATCCTGACAGCTCGTAAGGTATCACGTAGCGATCTCGATGACGACGATGGTGTGAACCCTAACTCGTCGGATATTGGATTGTTCCAGGGTTTGATGAACTTCCAGTATTCCTGTATTCATGCGCTCATGAAGAACTTTATTGAGCATGTGTTTACTTTGGGCTCCAACAACGTCAAGTTAATCGACCCCAAAACCTTGAGCTATACCTATGAAGAACTGAACCCCGCGGTGATTGATAAGTGGACCACAGTGGAAGGTTTGGTAAAGCTCTTCAATGGTTTCAAGGCGCAGAACCTCCGCTTTAAACCCATCACCATTAACCAATGTTACCTTGCGCTTGTCTATGACGATGGCAAGGACGTTATGGTGTTGTTCGATATTGAAGAACTCCCCGCTGACCGTGATCGTAAATATGTGACTCCACTAACTTATGTGGAACTCTTCTATATTTACTGTCATGACGCCATCACTAGCAACATGATGCAGCAAACACGTTACCCTATTATCGGTATTGGCTCCATCTATCCTAGCTTTGTTAACTTAAAGACGATTCAGGGCGCGAAACCGCGCAACATCATCTCGCCTTACGGGGAAGTGATTACCCGAGTTAACAACTACCCGCATAAAGCTGAACGCACAGACTTCTTTGACTCATTGTCGGTTGACCCCACTCGTATCTCGGGATTGGATGGTGACCACGATGGTGACCAGTTAGGCTGTAACGGTTTGTGTACGGAAGAGAGCAAGGCGGAAGTTAGGGCGTTGTTTGGTCGGCGTGATTACTACATCGACGGCAGTGGTGAGTTTCTTTATGACCCGCTTTCTGAACCGGTGGTCTTTCTGTTGAAGGCCGCGACCAGTGGATTGAAATTATGACTCAACGTCTGCACACGTACAGTGAGTTTTATCGCGCATACGTTCTGCGCAAAAAGAATGACCTGTTATCTCCGCGCTACCATGCCGTAGGTGACATCGTTCTACCAAAAGGTTCTGTTATCCACTACATGCCTTCGCATGACCAGGATGATGGCCCGAGCTATCCAGAAGCCTTTATTAGTAATTATCCGGGCGACGTCTATATTGATTTCCGTATGGGTTTCTCTCCGGTGTTGGGCGCAGGTCATAACGTTAACTTTAGTTTGCCGCCTGCGATTAAGTTTTACCGTAACCGCTTTTATCAGTACAAGTGGGCAAAAGATTTAGGTTTTGCCTATCGTCAAGAAAAGAACCTTGTTGTTCAGAACCATGCGTTGGCGTTTCGCACGTTCCGCTATACCGCTAACCTGTTTCTGAATTTTGTTAAAGCATATAACTCGCTGAACCTGCTCGTTAACAGTGTGAACGAAGCTGGGAAAAACTACAAACAACGTCAGCAGTTTGTGCGCTTTGACTTGCCTGTTAACATGCCGAGTTTTAAGATGTTAACAGAAGACACGGTCCGCTACGCAAAATCATTCAAGGATGGAAAGCCGCACGTCGACAACACAGTGCTTCGTTCGACCAAAGCAGAAAACTGCTACTGGTTACTCGATTTACTGATGTGGCTGCGTGGTGACAAGGAACACACACTGTTTGCACACCTGGATCGCGACACCCTGAACAACGTCCAATTCATGTTTTGCTCCAACAGCCGTGTGTGGATCATTAATGCAGGTCTACTGTTATCATGGTTAGAACCAATTTGGTCCAAGCCCAACAAGATCGAGAATGCGGTTAAACGTATTTATCTTGACTTGATGAACTTGGTCAATGGTTCTTCGCCTGATGCTGCCCTGGAGCAGAGCAATGAAGAACAAATCAGTGGAGAACTGGCTGAAGGAGCGGGAGCTTCTACGAACGATAGCACTGGAAAAGATCAAGCACAATCCGGACGCGCTGGTCAAGGCAAAGCTGGCAAGGATGAGTCTGAAGAAGCTACTCCTGACCATGTTGATCTTGTCGATCTTTTCAGGACTAATCAAAAAGATTCTGCTAAGTCATCAGGAACCAATGGAACTGCGGGAAGCCCGAATGATGCAGGCGGCGCAGTGGACTTATCGGGAGCAGCAGAAGGAGCGACTTCAGGAGATGGAGCGGAACCCGGCTTTGAAGCTGGAAGCGGAGAAGGTCAGCAAGTAGAACTCGACTGGTTAAGTCCGATTGACGATTTCTTGTTGGAGCCTGCCGTTGTCAGTGAAGCGATCAGCACGATCAAAGACGTGTTTGATTCTCCTACTGCGGGCATTAACTTAGCGCTGGAAGAGATGGCGCGTGAAGGTACACTGACGGTTCGTCAGAAAGCCTATTACGAAGAGAAAGCCAAAAGCTTCCAGAAGATCGCCATGCCAAACGGTCAGACTTTAGAAGAGTTCATCAAGATCTCTGATGAAGAACTGAAAAACATTGGCGGAGAGATCAAAGGTAACTTCCCAACGGTACGTGATAAAACCATGCTGCGTCAACGTGTGGTGGCTCTGCGTAACGACTATGCCAAGAAGTTCATGCACAAAGATATCGCCGCGGCGGTGTTGAACTTGCAGAACGCCGGCATCATCCTCAGTGACTACGCCGTTGATCAGGTAGAGGACATTGAGGGAAGTTATCAAGTCCTGCGCATGCAGCTGATGCCTGTTAAAGGTAAACCGGCTGTTCGCTCCTTCCCTATCCCCACCGTAGATGAAAACGGTGAGTTCCTGGTTGATGGAGTTAAGCAGTACTTCCAGTTCCAGCGTATCGAGAAACCGATTCGTAAGATCAATGAAAGTCGTGTGGTACTGACCTCTTACTACGATAAGAAAGTCAACATCACGCGCAGTGAGATGGAAGCGGATAACTACGGCAGTAAACTGATTCGTCAGATTGCGCTGTTGGCCGAAGCCAAGAAACTCACCGTAAGCAACGCCAACTTGATTGATCGCAGCATCAAGTGTCCGCGTTACGTTACCATGCTTAACCGCAAATACCGTTTGATCAAAGTCAATGATGACCCGTTTGGTTTGGAGTTTAACTTCGATACCGACGCACTCATTGAGAAACACCCTGAGTGGAAATCCTTGAAAAAGGAAACCAGCTGGCCGGTGGGTGAGTATCGCGGCAAACCAATGACTATCGACAGTCACGGTGTGGTGTATTTAGACGGTACCGCTATGGGATCGTTTGAAGAACTGGTAGGCGTGGATGCAGGTAAACTGCCGATCGAACATGCGGTGATCAACGTCAACGGTTATAAGTTCCCTGCGGGTGTGGTGCTTTGCTACTACTTCGGCATTGACAAACTGTTGAAAGTGTTGCGTCCGACTTATCGCACTATTCCGGCGGGTCAACGTTACAAGTTAGCGGGTGATGAATTCGCTTTGACCTTTAACGATGAACAGCTGATCTTTAGCAAGCGTGAAGGTCTGGCGTCACTGGTGTTTGGTGGGATGGCTAAGCTGTCGAATATGGTAAACTTCTCGCGCAGTGACCTCAACAGTCGTGGCGTGTGGGTGCCATTGATGGCGGATCCTAAAGTGCGTCCTCAGCACTTTAATGAGATGAAGAACATGTTTGACCTCTTCATCGACCCTATTACCAAAGAGCGCCTGCGCAACATGGGGTATAGCGTAAGCTTCCACTACCTGTTGATTGACGGCATTAAACTGTTGTTAAACGATTTCACCACACACGAGGTGGAACTCGAAGAACAGCTGATCGTGGGTTACGAGCGTTTTGTCAGTCACATCTACGCTGAACTGTGTAAGAGTAACCGCCAGTTCAAGAACAAGACTGAGACAGGCAACCAGACGTTTGACCTTAACCCGCAAGCGGTGATTACCAACATCATTACCGACAGCTCTGCTGCACTGGTAAAAGAGATGTCACCTTTCCACGTCGCGAAGTCTCAAGAAGACATTACCTTTGGTGGTTTCAAAGGGCGTGACGAACAGACCATGTTGAAACGTACGCGTGCTCAGCTGAAGTCTTATAAAGGTGTAATCGGTGAGGCGAACAAGGATAACGGTAAAGTAGGCTTTGTGGGCTATACCGTAAGCGATCCGCGTATTGCCGACTTCCGTGGTGCTGTGGATACCAAAGAAGATTCCCGTGATAGTCAGCTGCTGTCCTCTATCGGTAACCTGAAATACGGTACATGTCTCGATGACCCGAAACGTTCATCATTCGCCAGTATTCAGAGTAGTCATGCGATCTCTGCGCGTAACTACACCCCGAACATTGTTCGTACCGGTCAAGACAACCTCTTTGCTCACCGCTTAGGTCCAACCTTTGCCAAGGTCGCGAAGAAGGCTGGTAAGATCGTTAAGATCACACCTGAAGGCATTGCTGTGCAATATGAAGACGGCACGCTGGATAGTTGTGAACTGGGTCTGAAGCTGGGGCGTGCAGATGGTGAAGTCTACCGTCACACGTTAGTCACGGACATGAAAGAAGGGAAAACGTTTACTGAAGGTGAAGTGTTGGCGTGGGATGATGAGTGGTTTGCTAAAGACCCGTATTGTCCTGGTCAGGTATCGGTTAAAACCGGTCGCATGACACGCGCTGCCTTCATGGAAGACCAAACGGTATACGAAGACTCCATGGAGTTCTGGAGTGGCTTGGCTGAAGAGTTCGTTACTCCAGTGCCAAAAGAGTTCACCTTCTTCGTTGATGCAGGTGAGACTATTAAGATTCGCCGCAAGGTTGGTGATAAAGTTGAGTTCGACTCGATTTTATGCGAAGTTTTGGATAGCTATGTCGACAACTTTGAAAGTGAAGACGATGTCCTAAATGAAATTAACCGAGCGGGTATCAAGCAAATCAAATCTTCCTACGCCGGAGAAGTTATCGCAATTGAAGTTGCGTATAATGCTGTGGAAGAGGAGATGAGCGACTCTGTGAAAAAACTAGTGCGCGAGCACGACAAGAAGCGTCGGGACCTGTCTACCTTCTTAGGTAAAGGTGCCATGAACAACCGCGTAGGTACCGGTATCAACGTGAAGAAACCGAGCATTCCTTATGGACGTGTTCGCATCAGTATTTACGTTGAAGGTCTGAGTTCAGCTACTGTATCAGATAAGTTTGTCTACGGCAACCAGATGAAGGGAACCGTGGGTCATATCGTATCACGTCAGATGCATACTGAAGATGGTCGCCCTGTGCCGTTGAAGTTCAGCTTCAAGTCAATGTTTAAACGTATGGTTATCAGCTTGCGGAACAAAGCTTGCTTAACCGAGTACTCTTACGGAGTTAAAGACCAGTTCATCAACATCTATAGAGGAAATGCGTAAATGATTAATTCCGGCGTCAATGCAATTAAAGACCTGCAAGTGGGACTGTCTGAGTCACGTTTGTACAATGGTCGTATTGATGGCGTCTGGGGTAAAGGCAGCACGGATGCTGTCAACTTGCTACTCGCTACCGCTGCTAAAAAGCGTAACGTTGTTGCTCCGGTGGGGGGACTTGTTCCCTCCGCTTCCCCAGAAGCGATTTTAATGGATATTCAAAAAGCCCTGACAGCCCTTGGCCTGTACACTGGTCGTGCTGACGGTTTGTATGGTGACGGCACATCGCTGGCGTTTTACACCATCAACAAAGAGTATCGTCAAGACAACAATCTGCCGGAGTGGGATATCTGCTGGAGCGCGCGCGTTTCTACGGACTTTACTCAGGCCGTAAAAGATTGGGCTGATAAAGCCGGTCTGGGTTGGCGTGGCGCGCATTGCGCAATGGGCTGTATGGGTTTTGAATCCGCAGGCACTTTCCGTCCGGATATCCAAAACATGGCGGGTGCTCAAGCTTACGGTTTACTGCAGTTCATGGCGCCTGCTGCTTCTGACCTCCGTACCACTGTGGATGCGCTCAAATGCATGACTCAGATGGAGCAGCTGCAATACGTGTTCAAGTATTTCGACATGCGTCAGCGCGCTTACGGCATCTTTAAACGCCTGGATGATTTCTATCTGAGCGTGTTCTATCCGAAAGCCATCGGTCATGCGCCGAATGAGATTATCTTCCAGAAAGGCACTAAAGGCTATACGCAAAACGCCGGTCTGGACATGAACCGCGATAACCTCATCACTATCGGTGAAATCTCTGCCCGCATTTATGCCTCCTACTACGAAGGCATGCAGCTCAACAACAGGAAGATCAAACAATGAGCAACCCGTCTTTTGTAAAGAACGTTGTCGCCATCGCTATTACCACTCAACTGGTAAAGAAGGCCGTCGCCAAACTGGGCTACGAACATATCGCGCCGCTGGATCCTGCTATTCAGGATGAAAAGATCAGCAAAGCCATTAACCAGAAACTCCGTCAACTGCCGCAGTAAGGAACTCGCATGTTAACTACTAAAACTTTAGCTATTGCCGAAGCGTTGGCTGTCAGTGTACCCAATGCAGACGTAATGGCCCAGGTAAGCCCGGTGGTGGTTGCCCTGGCAGATAACCTGGAAGGTGTCCTGCCGCTGCAGCCCGATACCTACATGGCGCGTATTCCTGAGCTCAGTGCGACCTCTCCTGAGTACGGTGTGATCAGCGATGAAGTCACTACCGCGCTGGCGGAAAACCTGCGTGCTACGTTGGAACAGATTCGTGTGTACGGTCGCGGTGTCTCTGGCGCAATCAGCTCTGCGCTGAACCAAAGCGATCTGATGATCTCTAAAGCCAACCTGATGGCGAAGAACTTCCTGATGGGTTCGCTGGATCTTCAGTTTATCCGTACCGACCATCCGTTCTACAGTTCTCTGTTCTATCCGTTGAAAGCCCCGGTGCTGGCGCTGAGCTTTGAACAGGTTAGCGTTGACGAGCTGCGTAAAGTGCGCTTTGCTCGTTGGGAAGCCAATCAGATCCAAAGCTGGCTGAATATCGACAACCCGGAAATCAACGAACTGTTGATGAGCTCTAACGTTGACGTGACTTCAGCCCTGACCGGTCTGGGTGAAGCGTGGGATCTGCCGTTTGAATTTGATCACGACAACAACACCATCAACTTCACCAAGCCGAAAATGAACTACGCCGAAACGCTGTTCATTCAATACATCCTGCTGAGCAAAATGGTTGCGGAAGATGCACCGTTTGAAGGTCTGGTTGCTGGCGGTCTGGAAGAGTATCGTTCGCACATCGGTTTCCTGCACGCTGCTTACCAGAAAGCACTGGTTGAACTGAAAGCCATGGTGTCGACCCTGGTTACTCTGCCGATTCGTATCGTGGAAAACGGTGACGTAGCTCTGCGTGAAGCGACTCCGGTTGAAGGCAGCAAAATGTTCAAGCGCGTGCGCGCCAAAGCCACTGTGTATTACAACGCAGCCGGCCTGGATATGTGCATGAGCACAGGGATGAACTTCTCTGATGTGGCGGTTGCCTATTTCTACCGCAAGTACCTGAGCCTGGATCCGTCCATTGCCGCGGGTTACGTTAACGACATGGAAGGTGCTAAAAGCTATCTCGGAGATCTGACCTCTCAGGTTATTCAGGTAGCGCGTGATGCATCTGCTATTGTCTACAACAGCGTGGTTGCGCAGGCCCTGTTCAAGTTCATTGCCTCTTCTCCGGAGCTGGCAGAGCGTTTCTCTTCTGAAGGCGACACCGCATCCATCCAAATTGCAGTGGATAAATTCATGGGCGAGAAGAGCTACGGCAACCAGCTGTTCCACCTTCTGTCAGAAACCAAACTTTCTACAGAAGACGCGGTATTCAGCGCTGACCTGCCAACTGACTTCCTGCGCTTCATCGGTTGTCACGATGCCTGCTCGGTACTGGGCATGACCATTACCCTGGGCAACATCGACGACTGCGAAGTGACGCGTCGCGAAAACCTGCATGTCGCGGTGATCAATCACTTCGTTAATAAACTCTTTACGGCGGAATAATAATGGATATAACTGGACTGGTTAAGAATCCTGAGAAAGTTAAAAAGGCGTTGACTATCCTGGAGGACGGTTCGGTTATAGCCAACCGCAATTTGTTTATTCAGATCCCTCGTCGCTTTACTCAGAATGGGTTAGCCGAGATCACTGACTTTGTGACCACGGCGCCCGTGTTGGGCATTATCTTGCCTGACGACTGTTACTGCTGTTTCCTGTCGATGCTGAACATGAACTTATATCCCACGGATATGACGGACGTCAGCATCAATGGCGACAAGTACGTGCACATGGAGTTCTTTAAGGGTGACACGGTGTTTGAAAACGTCCGTAGCTCTATTGACCCCAACATGCCGTATTACTACTTCATGGAGTTTGTGAACTACGCCAAGATTCCGTGGTACATGGACTGGAAAGTTCACAGCACGCTGTTTGACTCCGCGTTAGCAGAACTGGGTAAAAAGGTAGGGGCGTCTCCGCAGGTCATGCGTACTCTTTTCTCGATCATCTATCGTGACCCGGATGATTTAGAGAAGCCCTATCGTGGCAGCAAAGCCATGAAGGAGGGCAGGGACCCAGTGATCGTCGGCTTGAACAACCCAAGCATGTTGATCACTGATAGCTTCTCCCGTTACATTGGCGGCTACTTAAACGATAACCTCCTGTCCAGCATCATCAAGCCAAGTGATAAAGTCACTGGACTGGATAAAATGATTAGGGGTATTCCAACCGATGAGTAACATCTTAACGCCTTCTCGTCAGTTGGTGAATCAACAAGGTCAAACTCTGACCTTTGAGAACACACTGCTGGCTGGAAGCGGAAAACGTGGGGTCTTGAGCCCTATGGATGATTCTGGTTACTACATGATGAATGCGGGTAAGTTAAACGCTCCGCTTCGTCTGGGTCATTCCTATCCCGTGAATGAATACATTATGGAGTGTATGGATCCCAATAGTGACCTGATGCGTCGTGTGGCACGTGGCGAAGTGTATGCCGAGCTCGGTCACCCGCAACCGTTCTACCTCGAGCGCGTCAACGGTATGGTGGTTCGTACACCGATCACTGAAGCGTTTGAATGGGTCATGCGTCTGCGTACCATTGTGATGGACAACGTGTGCTTGCACATTCGTCGTATTCACTTTGATATGCTGGGCGGTCGTTATGACCCGGTGATGATGCGTGCCGAGATCATTCCGTTTGGCACGCACAAGCAACTGGCTGAAGATAGCCTGAAGAATCCAGATATCAACACAGCGCTGAGCATGCGTACTGTGACCGCACCGCAGAAGATGGGCGATAAAACGCGCATGATTGAATACTTCTGCAACTTTGACCTGGTGTTTGAACCGGGTGCAGCGGAAGCGTGTAAACATCTCACGGCCGGTCTGGAAGATCTGTTGTCTGGTATGGGTAACAGCTTTGATCCTTCTACAGCGGGTTCCATTAGCTTTACCGTGGATACGCTGGTCGATGCTTGGGAAACGCACCGTAACAATCCTGACGTTGTGGCACGCTTTGCCGGTATGGAAAGCTTCAACGACATGGATAACGTGATTGCGACTATCAAGCGTAATAACAAAGGCAGCAAAGTTGTCAACACCGTTAACACCGGTTGCTTTAACCTGTTCTAAGAAACCAATTAAGTTGTGGCATCGCGCCACAACTTAATTTTAAACGATTACAATAAAAAGTTTTATGACTCTACATTACTTGGGTGAATGAAACCACTTAATGTCGAGGTAAACATGAAACGACTATTAGCGTCAATACTGTTAGTGTGTCTTTCAGGCTCTTCTTTTGCCAACACCATATTCGAATGCGAAACCGCTCGAGGTAAGGCAGTGTTGGAGAGAGTTCACGGTCGTTTAGTCTTTGATCTTCAAATGTCGACCTGCATGCTCGAAGCGGAAAAGCTTGAACCTATAGTTAATCGAGGACTGGGTTATGATAGCTGGGAATTACCGTTGGCAAATAATTCGCAACTGTGCTCCTATGCTATAGAGTTTGTCGACGATGGAACTATGCAACAATACTCTGTGGTGCAATACACTAATGGTCAAAGAACCGAAAGTATTTGCGAAAAAGATTCCGTCGAAGACCACGTCTTTGATAACCCCCAATGATAAAAGGATATAACCATGAACCTTCCACAACTTTCTGTGTCGAAACATCAAGAGCTGTATCAGATTACCCAGATTGGCGGCGCCATTGGGAACGAGAATCTGCTGCGTGCTATGTTTGATGAATCGCGGAAATTCTGGAATGCTGCTGTTGATGCCGCGTCAGGCGCACATCTGATCGAAGGCATCGTTATGAATAACGAAGCAAAGGCAGCGGCTATTACGGACTACGCGTTACAGCTGAGCAACCTGTTCATCACCAGCCATTACCCAACAATGAGCCTGATGACCAAGCGCGCTTACAGCCTCAACACTGAGCACCGTAAAAGCGTGGTCTATCGCATGTCTGCGCTGCGTTTCAACAACAACGTTGAACTGTTCCGCGCGATCGTGGCGGATCTGCTGTGTTTTGATCCGTTTGTTGTTTCTATGGCCCTCACTGATTCTAAAGAGGAAAAGACCCGGCTGCTGACTAAGTTCATTGCCAGCGCCAACGGTGATTACCTGGCGGAGGAAGATTGGAATCCAACGCATGAAGAACTCTTTGAGAACTTACTGACGATTGATTTCCATGAAAAGCGTGAGGAGCTGATTAATGCATGCCTCCAGAACAGCATCGGAACCAACCACGGTGTCGAAATCTACCAGCTCCTCGAAGACGCAATCAAGTCCGTGTCAGGAAAGTAATCGTCCGCTCACCGATGAAGAGATCGCCTTGATGTTGCCTAGCACTTGTAAGCCGGGCAAGGTCAAGTCTTTCTTCTGCACCGTCGTAGAGATCTTCTGCATATTCTAATACAGTTTATCTCAGATCTATATTACTTGGATGAATAAACTTAGTTAATTTAATCAAGGGGTAGTAAAATGCGTAAGTCTCTCTTTATCGGTCTGCTGTGTTCTTCTGTTTTCGTTGGTAACGTTATGGCCAAAGACCTGACGCTGTTCCAATGTAACTTTGAACAGGGCGGTAACGTAAAGGCCACGCGTGACGCACACAACGTGAAGTTCATTATCACGACTGCGGACGGCAAGAAAGAAAAGGTAGTAAGCTCGCTTCAGGAAACTGGTGTGAGCAATGTGCCGGCTGTTGACGGTACGGTGGTTGATGGTCTGGATATCCTCGAAGGGGATACTCAGTACTCTATCAGCTACCAGCACGGTAAGATGTTAGACCGCGCACAACTGTTGATTATGACTGACAATGAAGAGGGTGATACCTTTGATTGTGATATTAAGAAAACAGTAAACAATCTCGACGACGCCGCATCTACTGCTGGTATCTTCCGTCCGTAAACAAGAACACTTCTGCCTTCGGGCAGAGGTGTCTCTTTATTTATTTTTTGTTGCAATACCCATTTATTACTAAGTGCCGCCAAAAATATTTCACACCTATATTACTTAACTGAAACAAGAACCCCAGTTCGAGGAGATGCATATGCTACTCCTTTCTTTAGTCCTTACTCAACGATAGGAAAATAAACGATGTCTTCAATTGTAAACTTCGACGAAATGATGGAAGCCGGTATCACTAATCTGCTGGACACCGCAGAGGTTTCTGACGTTTCTGCTCACGCTACTTTTAACCTGCCGGCGGAACTCTTCCCGGAAAACATCACACCGGCTACGCTGAAAGAGCACGTTGATTTTATCAACAACACCACGGCGCAGGTAAACGCAGCCACTGCTCAGCTCGGTCGCCAGGCTTATGAAGCCAACAACGACATCACCAACTTCGACGGCACGCTGAACCTGGGCGACGCAGTAACGATCAATGCTCAGCACATCATGAGCCAGGATCTGGGTGATAGCCAGCTGTACGGCCAGACCACCGTCGCTGCTGACTTCGTTTTCTCTACTGAGCTGAACGAGTGGCAGGATCAGATGCAAGTTTCCAATGCGGAACTCGCAGCAAAATATTTCGGCGGTTAATCTAACCTGAAACAGATAAGGTGGCTTCGGCCACCTTATTTGCGGGTATTTATTTTTTCGTTTATATTTAGAATACATTTCATCTTAGACCTATATTACCTAAGTAGATAAAGCGGTATATTTTCTACTTAATTAAGGGGTTTATATGTTAGAAGTTAAAGATCAAGCTCTGCTGGAAAACGACGTTTTGGATATCAGCATTCTGCCTGAAGAAAATGAACCAGGGCATTACGATGTGCTGATTGAAATGAAAAATGCCTACGTGATGTATAACACACTGACGCAGTGCATCTTCCTCATTTACAAAGCGATGTATGAAGGCGACACCAGAACTGATCTGGTTATGGAACTGCGTTATGGAAAGGGATTAGCTTTCGATTCCGATAACAACTATCGCGGTTTCACCTTTGTTATTCAACCGAGTGTATTTACTCGCATGCGCAATGACCTGCTTACCTCGCTGGTTTCATGCGCTGTTCGTCATTATGATCAAGAAGTGGGTTTGCCGGAAGAGTTTAAAAAGCACGCTGGTGAATTTCCTTTTGTTGATCTCCTGGAAGAGCAGGCATTAGTCGTTACCGAACCTACCAATCACGACGTTGTTTTTGCTGCTCCACGTTTTACTCGTTAATAAGGATAATAATCATGACTCACGATAATCTGATGAATGTAGTGTTAGCTGCAGTCTACGCCGTACTGATCGCATTAGTGATCTACAAGCTCACCTGGAAACCGTTGAGCATCACTGTTGAACATTTCCCTACCTTTGTTCGACTGACCTACCAACACGGTTGGAAAACTCGTCGCGCTCAAGTTGCTGTTTCTGAGCGTGTGCACGCACCAACCATTAGTAAAAACTTCACCCACTTCACCTTCGTATTACCCATGACCATGAAATATGGTGATGCGATGCGCTGGCTGGAGAAAGTGGAAATTAGTGATATGTATGCAGACCACGGTCGTGACGCAATTGAACTGTTGCGCGCTATGGCTCTGTATTACTACACTCGCGACTTGGAGAAGTTCAAGCAGTTTGCTCCACGTTGCAACCATATGCGTGTTCTGAAAGCAATTCGTAAGAACCGTCATATGTTGAGGACGCTTTTGAAAAATGTAGCGAAGCCTGAGATGTCAGGTGTTCCTATTAAAGCTGCGCTGGTGCGTCGCTAATTGAAAGGTTCTGGGGCTCACCTAAGGAAACTTGGGTGAGCGTATCTTTTGGTAAATCACACAGGAGGTTGCTATGACTATAGCAATGATCATCGGTGGTGTTGTGGTCGCTAAGACTGTTCACCACTTCATCGAAAAATATCTTTAATCCATCATTGGAGTAAGAAAAGTGACTACTCAATGTTTTAATACATTTGGTCAACATAAATAACTCTACTACCCTCGACGGGTAGTAGAGTTATATTATTTATTTTTTTTGTCTTACGCGATGTAGTTAGGAGCAACTACTTTACGAGACTCGGTCTGCATGTGCTCGATTACACCAGAATCTTTGATAGACTCCAGGATAGCCGTACGCTGCATGAACGCAGAAGGCGCCTGTACTGAACCTGGGTTGTACCAGCTCAGACGAGACAGCATCTTACGCGCGATTTCACGAACGGCGTAGGTGTTGGATTCCACCAGGCCACGGAACGGCATGCTGATGTTACGCATTTGGCCCGCTTCGTTCTTGTCACGACGCATTTCGATTGCGATCTTGGTTTCCGGCATCATTCCCACGATCAACTGTGCAGAAGAGATGTCTTTACCATTACGCGTGGTATCGAAGTAGATGCAGCTTGCACCGATGTCATCCAGCAGGAGATCACCCGGATCACGCAGGATAACGGCGTTCGGCATGCCGGTGTCTGGGTTGATCATACCCCAGTTGCCCCAGGCTTCGAACATGTAACGGAACGGTTCACCTTCGAGATCGTAGGTGTCGTGCGTTACCTGACCGAGAGTACGCGTTGCGCCAGACGGGAAGCTCAGACGGTGACCTGTCCAAGTAACGTCGGCGAATTCGAACTCAGTACGGTCGCTCAGACCTTCGAACTTCAGTGAGCGGTTCTCGAAGAAAGACTTACACATGGAGTGCAAGCGGTTTCCGCCGGGAAGACGACTGAAGATGTTCGGCGTAGACAGCACGATACACCAGCTCTGCTGCTGAATGTGCGGCTGCACATTCAGGTAGTCGAACACGTTGTGTGTCCAGCCACTGATGTCGCCAATGCCCGGGTTGATTACCGGGCGGTTCTGCAGACCCATCGCCTGAACAAACGGATCGCTCTTACCAAGCAGCGTCTCGTTCTTGCGATGGATGTAGTTAGAATCTGCCATAACAGTTTCCCTTTATCCTTATGCCGCGTCGGCGGTGTAGTTGGTAACGTTATCCGCGAACAGATCGAACTCCATCATGTACTTGGCTTTGTTGAAGTAGCAGTACGCCACTACTTTCATCACAGCTTCGCCACCCTGGACGTTCTCAACCGGCTGAACCACAACGTTACACTTCACGTAACCACCGAGGTTGTCACGGACATCACGTTCGATGGCATCTTTAACCAGCGCGGCGTAGTTCTCTTCGCTGAGAGTGGTGTCACTGCACACCAGACCCCACTTGCTCTGTGCGATCTTCTCAATGGCGATACAGATCACAACAGGCACCTGATCTTTGATCACTGAGTCGATAGACGTTGCATAGCCGGTCGGCAGCGCAGGACGGAAGAAACGACCGCTGTCGTACGGACGCAGTGTGATCGCACCCATGTCCAGACCGTTCGCAGAGATGAGGTCATCTTCGAACTCGATGTTCGGCGAGTGCATGGTATCCAGGATACGATAATCACCGTGGTCCGGAGACATAGACACTTTGAAGATGCCTTCTGCGTTACCGCCAGCCTGAGCCCACTTGTGAGCGAGGTCCAGGTTACCAGACATCGGCCAGTCGTTGTCTTCGCTGTTCGGGATCGCTTCGATCTTGTTCACAGAGAAGCGGCAAGACGCGGTGCCCCATTTCTCAGACTCTGGGAAGAGACGAGCAATGGAAGTGATCTGCGTAACGCGGGAATAGATATCCGCGACTTCGTTGTAACCACCCGGCGTCCAGACAGAGCCGCAGAAACCGATATAGACGTCTTTACGAACGCCCAGCAGTTCTGCTGCTTTCTCTTTAACTTCCATGGAATAACCAACATCCCACCAGAAGCTCTGACGGTTGATCATCACGTTCTGCTGTTCAGAAGACGCGATGTAAGCGGTCAGGTCAGCCAGAGTCAGCTTGTCGTTGATTTCCCACGCCTGCGCCTGGGTCATCGGCATTTCAACATTCGCCAGCAGACCGAACGGATCTTTAACCGCAGGAACGGTTACGTAATCCGGCATTTTGCCTTCGTCGGTCAGGAACGGGGAGATACCGAACTGCGCCTGAATGGCATAGCTCATGTCCCACTTCACAACCACGTCGGTTTCAGAACCATAGTACGGAACGCCGGTGTGGTCTACGCAGGTGAACGGGTTCATCTGACGGTAGGAGTATGCGCCGGTATCCAGCAGGTTGGTGTTCAGCGGTTTTTCCACGGCATACATCATCTGGCAAAGCAGATCAATGTTTTCCTGGTAAACGATCGGCTCTTTGAACGGCGTAGGACGCAGCTCGTCAGTACCGCTGGTGATACGACCGGTGAAGTTCTGCACGGCACGTTTCAACGAGTACTTGGTATCGTTGTATTCAGTGTCGAACAGCGTCAGCTGGGAAGTATCGCCGCCGTTAACGGTGTTGGCGTAAACGCGGATACCGTCATCAGTGGTTTCGAACATGCGCAGGTTGAACGGATACACACCTGTCGCAGAAACGAATTTGGCAGTGTTCTGCATGCTCAGGTTAGAACCGAACACACCGAAGTTGATGCCGTTTTTGTTGTAGGCATCGCCGATACCAGCCGGCAGTTCGAACAGCGGCAGCACGTGGGTATCCGGATCTGCTTCAGTCGCACCGTCAATTGTGCGGGTCTGCAGTTCGCCCGGGTTTTTGCCTTTTGCTGTGTCATCGATTTTGATCGAGATGTACAGCTTTTCAATGGTACCCGTCGGGATACGGTTGCCGTCTTTATCCAGCTTATACTGACCGGTGGCATCACGCTCATAGGTCGGCATGCTTTTCTTCTGCACGTAGGCAGAGAGCGGGATACGGGAAACCTGGGTGTTGGCCGTCAGACGACGAATACCTGCACGACCCTGACCACCCAGCGTGAGCTGTTTAATCAGAACGGCGTTCGGGTTGTAGTACAGCGAGTTGTCACGGAACACGTTGCCGTAACGGGCGGTGAACTGAGACAGGGGCATGAACTGGGTACCTAATTCACCCTTCGGAAGAACCATGTGGATCACCGGAAGATGAATCGGGGTTGATGGAGCAACGGGCTGATAATCAGGAATACTGATATCACGAATGCCGTTGTTCAACACCTTACCCGGTACGACAGAAGTAGTCGTAGTCATCGATTTTACCTCATAAGGATTTTTTGATCAAAAAATACGCGTCGACGTTTACCAGAAAACAATCGTATGTAATAGCTTATAGACCTTACACTTGTGTTATTTCATGGCACATAACATTCTATTTAGGAGTCTCTCATGCTTATCAACGGTTATGATACCCTGGTAGGGAAACCGTTAAAAATCCAGGAGAACATCGGGGAAACGATTAAGATGTTGGCACTCCGCCAGGATCTTATCCCTACCACGAAGGCCGGTGTGTTTACGATTAATACCAGCAACGGTATGAATCTCCCTATCTTTCCTCTTCCTATCACTTTGACGGGCTACGACAAAAGCAACATCACCGTTTATGATGAACGTCCTTTCCGTGATAAAAACAACAAGGTTAACAGTGAAAGCGAATTGAACATCATTCGTTTGACTGCCTATGCGCAACAAGACGCCATTGAAGGCAACCACTCTATTCTGGTGTCAAGCAAGTTCATCTGCATGAAAGCCGTAGCGGGTGGGTTGGCTGACAAACTGGGCTTTAATAAAGGCCTGGATATGGAAGAGCGTCAGACGTTGCAAATTCTGCTGGGTCACTACATCAACTGTTTGTTTGAGGGTGATACTGCGGAGACAGGTTATATCAGTGCAAACGCCATTAAGTCAGTGTTCCGTATTGATAACAACTTCAGTCAGCGCATCATTGATGACATTGGTTTCCTGCACGACACTGCCGCAGTAGTCAATGCGATTAAAACCGAACCTTCTTTATTTAAGCTTAAAAACTTAACCCTCATGGAATTCATTGCCGTGGGGTCGACGTTGAGCTTTATCGGTGCCGGTAAGCGTGTCGTGGGTGTGATGTTGGAGAGTCCGTTCCTGATGATCGGTTTTGTTTATGCTGCCTGTACTCACAAGCTGTATTCGAAAACCCCTATCGGAACTCAACTTGATCCGAAATACAACCGTGATCTAGTTGATGGGTTTGTTCGCACGATCTCCTACAACTACGATCTGTCTCGCGTGAATTAAGGTAACAGCCATGGCACAAACAACTGCTTTGGGCTCTACGGCGTTTAACCCTGCCATGGACTATGCAGTGCGTGCGTTGTGGTCTAACCCTGAAAATGACAAGCAGTTTCAGGTTAAGATCTGGCGCGTCACGCCTGACATCGGAGCTATCAACAGCTTTGGTTACATGGGTTCGCACCGTAAGACCCCGCTGGTAAACAAACGTTTCCATATCTACTCTGTAGCCGGTACGCATCCTGGCATGTGGAACTTGGGAGCGCGTTTTAAAACGGCTAATCCGTTTAACGTCTGGACCAACGCGTCGGTGATCTCTAAACGACGTGGTGTGCAACTTGACTTTTATACGGGTCTGGGCAAGCAATTCCCGCGCACAAAAACCTGGGTGATGTTCACGCAGGATGGCTTGGTGCTGATTGCATTTGAACAGCTGAAGTCTTTTCCTATCACGGTTAACGATGACATGCACTTCCGCTGCTACAGTACGGATCTGGATATTACCAAATCCACTGAGGCCATGGATGACAAAGGCAACCCCTACGTCATGGAAAGCATGTCTTACGAAAACACCACGGAATACGGTCGCTTTAAGCTGCGCTATTCGGCAGTAAAGGCACGGGCCGGATTTACAGGTGTGTTTGTTAACGGCATCTACCGTAAACAGTTCCCTGAAGTCAGCGAGCTGGCGGTTGGTGATATGGTGGAGTTCTGGCACGATCCCACGGTTGAGCGCGTGTTGTATTACAACTATGCTGACCTGAAAGATTACTACTCCGACTTGGACAAGCAGCGTAAGTTTATTCTGCATCCACCCAAAGACGGTGACTTCCAGATTCGCTGGTTTGATGACAACGACTACTATTTCGTCGATGGCAGTGGCAACGGGGTTTATTATCACCGCAATGCCGAAAGTGCCTGTCGCCAATTAACACATGCTGATGTCGCGATTAGCGTGAGTCAGCTGAAAGGTCACATGGAAGCACTGGCGAGTTTGCGTGATATCAGTACAGCGCGCATCATGGTGCTGCAGCGCAAGACCAACTGGGCCCTGCAGTTGCCGTGGGAACATCAGCGCATCCATCACCTCTATCGTCTCTCTGATGCCAACATCATGAAAGCGTTTACCGGCGAACGTTCAGTTATGCCTGAGTGGGCGGCGCCCGCGTTAGAGAACGGCCCGGTAATGTCGTTTATGCGCAGTCAGTGGGGACAGATCACGGCAGAAAGCGTTAACCTGGCTTTGGGTTATAATGCTGAAACGCTGGCGATAAGTGCCACACCAATTTCTGCCGCTTATGACGCTGACACCAAAGGCGTTCCGATTCCGCCTACGTATCAGGAAACGTCCACGGTCTGGGAGTACGATGCAGAGGGCAAGCTGTTGGGTTACTACTGGCGTACCGGGTCCACGCACCTGATTCCCAAATACCCGACGTGTGCCAAGCTGGAATTTACTTATGGTAAACCGGCTCGTTCATTGAACTACCTGATCACCAACCAAAACGTCACGTTGCCGACCAAGGGTGAATTCCACGTTTACTCATCGGCGTACAGTTTCGTGAACGCCAAGATCACGGGCCCGTTGACGCTTCGTACCGGTACTGACTTCTATCATTTAGAGGGCAACCAGCTGGTATGGGATAAGTTGGATAAAGTCAACCAGCGTGCCATTGTGGTGTATGACGACCAGTTCCTGTGTCATGAGTTCCAGTTAGATCATCTGGATCACTCGCTGTGCTTTAGCATCGATGATCTGTATGAAAACGTGCTGGGCAATCTCCCGCTGAACTTTGCACAGATTGACGTGTGGTTGAATGATCATCCGCTGATTGATGAAGTGGATTGGTTGTTCCGCGATCGTCGCTTCTTTATCAACAACCAACAGTTCCTGGTTGATGGTCCGCAAAAGATCACAGTGCGCTGCGTAGGTCAACACGCCGACATGACCAAACCCAAGCAGGAGTTAGAGCTGGGGTATGTGGAAGGGGGAGTGATTGGCAATCAGGCTCGCTACAACATCCGTGAAGACCGCGCAACCCGTATTGTGGTGGGCGGGAAACTCATGCTGTTGAGTGAGTTAAAGACCGCTGAGACGGACACGCCGGATACCTACGACAATCCGCTTAATGGTTTGCCGTATATGGTGAAACACACCTACACACCGGTGAAGAACGTCAAGGACTTTGATTTCCACTATCTGTATCAGCGCAGTCGTGACACCGATAAACGGGTGATCGATTACCTGACGCAGTATGCTGAAAAGCCCACGATCTCGGTGGACTACAACATGCCGGAAAAATGGTTGTTGTACAGTCCGTTTATGAACGTGGTCGCCAATGCCATTAATAATGGTGTGTTGGTGGTGCCAGAGAAACCCGCTGATGAAGAGTTCTACAGTAATCAGGTGGTGAGCGATCTGGTGGAGATCTACAAATGGTGGTTGCCGTATGACCCGATCGTGTTGAAATATGATCAGCGTTATTTCGGTATTCTGCCGTATGCCAATCAGGAAACCCTGGTCGTGAAGAGCAATGAGTTCACGTTCCTTAAACAAGTCAATGACCTTTACTTGCACGGCGTGCTGAGCATTGAGGGTTATTTCGAGGTGAGTCACAATGTTTGATAGTAGCCCTATTAGTCAAAACACTCGTGCCGCCGGAGCCAGCAGCCCTTCTGTCACTGCAAGTGGATTGCGTAAAAACATCCACTGGTTAGGCAACATCTGGAATCCAGATACCATGCCTGCCGCTGACTTTGACAAGTACGTGGTCCCCAAGGAGGGGGAACTCGTATGGGATCTGCAAGACACCGTGATTGTCTGGTACTTTGTTTACAAGGTTTACCAGAACACGTCTGAACTCCGTCGCGCCACGATCTTTAGCGATGAAGGTCAAACCACTGAAGATCAGGAAGCGATCTTTGGTGAGAAAGGTGGACCGTTAAACGGCGAAGGCATCATGGGGGTGGATTACTCTGTGCGCCCTAACCGTGCGCGCATTGACTCTACAGTAATGCGTCCTGGTGCCGCTTACGCTCTGTTATTTGCGGGTGACAATATTGACCCAGATAACGGCGGTAAGATTATCTCCGCGGTGTATGACAAATCCAACAACATGGTGAACAACCAAGTTCCCGTGATGCTGGCGGCGATCAACAACTACACCAATGCGGCAGTGATGACCACGGACGCCTTTAGCGTAACGTTAAACGCGGATGCGTTGCCCAACGGTTCACGTTGTACGCTGGTGTTCTTTGACCAGGGCGACATGGTGATCACGCCATCGCAGCGCATCGTGGTTCAGCACTGTTCCTATCTGCGCAACCGTGAGAAAGGCATTCGTTATATCCTGGACATCGAACTGGTATCTGCTTGGTTTACTGATGCCAACGATCCGGACAAAATGATTCTGCCAATCACCACGCCGATCACCGGTATTGAGTTCCGCGCAATCGTTCACTACAGCAACGGTGATAAAGCAGAGCTGGCCGTGAACGGTAACAAGTTCCAGCTGATTGGTTTGGATGAGTACCGTCCGAGCTATCCGGGGCAAACCGCTGAACTGAGTCTGGTGTATACCTTGTCTGACGATGAGCAGTACTACATCGCACAGCCGGGACAGAGTGGGCGCAAAACCCGCGTGTACCAGATCATGGCCGGTGCAGCTCAAGGTGCCTATGCGCCGAAGATCTATACCTACCCGATTTGGGACAGCAAGGCGAGCCAGTGGTCGCTGCGTCACTTCATGTATGACCTGGATCGTAAGGCCTATGTGGAAGTGACAGATCTGGTTACCTTGAACGAGAGTTCACCTCCGTTCAAACCGAAATCATACAACACGTTGCAGGACCTGACCTTTAACTTAATCCTTAAACAGGTCAGCCCTGAATACAACGCGACGATTTACAAGCAAGATACGTCAATCGTTCTGTATAAAGATGTCAATGGCCCGGATAAACGCTGGGGTGTTCAGTATGCGCAAGACAAGCCGATTTATGACGCTCTGTTTGCGAAAACAACGAACGCTGGGGCAACCACTAAGGTTAACCTCACCAACGGCTACACCAAGTTTGATGACTGGTTACAGGCATTGTACTGGTCGGTGGTGCCGAGCTTTGACACCTTTAACGAGGAGAAAGCGCCTACTCCAAACATCGTGTACGTGATGTTGCAGGACGGCAAACGCTTCCCGCTGTCGCTGACAGACTGGAACAAGGATCTTACTATCGGTGCCGCTCAGGGCAAAGGTCAGACCTTGTTGCTGTGCTGGGCACAGAAGGACGCCAACGGCAGTGAAAAGCAGTTGGCTATGACGGGTGTTACTGTAGATCTCGCTTCTTAAACTCTAAGGTTACGGCGTACGCCGTAACCTTATTCTTTTTATGGACTGAGACATGTTTGCTGCTGAAATGAAAGAGAAAGATATTGCTGCGGATTTGCAGGCATATCTGGGGATTGAAAAGCTCCCCAAGTACTTTGTGGACGATATCCGCAAAGAAATTGACACGGAAAAAAAGAGCGATGATGAAGTGTTGCTCCAGCATTTCCGCGAAGACAGCTTGCACGGCATCAAAACCGTTCGCTTTTTAAAAGACTTCTATCACTACAACGCAAAGCCGGATATCACCACCAAGAATGAAAGCTTTCGTCGTACGGCAGACCTGTTCCGTCAACAGGGGATCAAGAACTATTACTTTATCCTGCAAATCAACAACCCTGCACTGATCGGGGTTAACCCACGTGATGAAGCCAATCTCACCAACGAACAGAAGGTGTGGATTCACAACGAGTGTAAAGAAAACTTCTGGTACTGCTTGCGTGAAGTGCTGTGGTTAAAAGCCGGCCAGCCGTTTAAGGCCAACCGCGGTAACATCTCCTTTATTTGGGCGTACCTCAACCACGTTACCACGTACAACATCATGCCGCGTCAGCAGGGTAAGGCGCAGGACGTCAAAAGCAAGGTGCGTGTTAAGCAGAACAGTGAATTCGACCCGGTATGGAAAGAACTGGGTGATATTAAAACTGGTGACATCATCATCGACCCGCATGGCGAGGAGTCATTGGTCAACGGCGTCTGGCCACAGGGTTATCTCCGCACTTATGAAGTCGAGATGAGCGATGGACGTAAAACCCGTGCTGCCACCGACCACATGTGGCGTTACCGCACCAATGCCGACTGTGGGGAAAACAGCTGGAGCGAAACCACCACGGCGTTCTTCTTGGAACTGTTAAAGCGTGAGGATTATGCCAAGGACCCTATTGAGATTCCGCTGATTGAAAATCTCGAGAACAGCCGCAAGAAACGCGATCGTCTGGGATACCTTATGGGGGCGTTTCTCAACGCCGAAGGTTCTGTTGCAAGCGTTCCTTTGCCTAACATCAATGCAAGTCACCAGGAGGCGTTACAGGCGCTGCTAGACCGTGATTGTCCCGGTAAGTTCTCTGTACGTGTTGTGGGTGAAGGTTTAGAGATTGCGCGCGCTGATGGCGTTAACTTTGAGATCAACAACAGCATCGGCCTGCCGGTTAACCTGTTGGACAGTAACCTTGAAACACGTCAAGAACTGCTGCACGGTGTACTGGATGCGGTGGCGGAAGTAGGTCATGATGGTTTGCTGATTAAAACCAAAGACACTATCGGCATGCGACAGATTCAGTATCTGGTGCGTAGCCTGGGCGGAACGGCACGGTATGAGAAGAAGATTGAAAAGCTGATTATTACGCTGCCTGATCAAGTTCCCTACTTCCGTTTCCGTGATGAGTCTTTGCCTGTTTACGAAAACCGTTTGTTTGTTAAGAAGGTGTCGTTTTCAGGCGATCGTCCTTGCGTGTGTATCGAGGTCAACAATGATGATTCCACTTATATCACGGATGACTTCATTGTAACGCACAACACGGTGTCGGTGCAGGTCATTGACTTCTGGTTAACGTACATCATGGGTCGTAGCTACAAGACGCACCTGGTGACGCTGAAGTCGGATAACCGCGCACAGTTCATTGAAGCGATCAAGAACATCCGTACGCAGATGCCGAGCTACCTGGTTAACCCGACCTACAAGGACAAGGACAGTGGTAACTACCTGACCTATCGTAGTTTCGGTGAAGGTCAAGCCAACGTCTTAACCATCTCGGTTCCGCAACAGTCTGAAGCTGCAGCAGGTGACTTGGGTCGTGGTCTTACAGTCGGTACAACCAACTTCGATGAGCCCGGTTACATCAACTACATCGAATCGATTGTCAACGGCTGTACTCCGTCTGCTCTGACAGAGATGGAGAACATGCGTGAGAAAGGGTTGCCTTATGCAATCAACTATATCACCACGCCGAACACTATCAAGCATCCGTCTGGTGCGTACATGTACCGCAACATCATGAACTCCACGGAATGGCGTGAGAAGTTCTTTGACTGTTACAGTGAAAGTCATCTGGTGCACAAGTTGATTAAGCGCAGTCCGGTCAAAACCACATCGCCTTCGGTGGCCATGATCTATAACTACCTGAAGTTAGGTAAGAGCAAGGACTGGGTGACCCGCACCATTGACCAGCTGAAACTGACGCTGTCTAAAGCCAAAATCGACTTGCTGTTGATGTGGGTAGAAGACGGTGAAGACCGGCTGTTCGATGACGTGACGCGCGAGAAGTTGAGTGATAACAAACGTGATGCGGTGTGGAGCAAAGAGTATCGGGAAAGCAACCTGTACGTGGACTTCTTTGTTACTAAAGAAGAACTCGCCAAGATGTGCAGCCCGGATTACAACGACCACATTATCATCGGCTGTGATACCTCGTCGGCAATCAATAAAGACGCCTGTACGGTGGTGTTGCGTAGCATGGTAACCGGTGACACCATTGGGGTGGGACGCTATCCTTTGGCCTTCCTAGATGATGTAGCGGACATTGTAGTGGATCTGCTGGAATCGATCAATAACAGCATGTTGATTATTGAACGTAACTACGCGCACCACTTCATTGACAAGCTGCTGATTACTCTGCAAGCCAAAGGGTTGGATCCGTTTAAGAAAATGTTTAACCGCATTTACGACAACCCTGTCAAGTACGCTTCACAGTTTGAAGAAGTTAAACGTACCCGTGCCGGTGGTCGCACCAAAGAGTTCTACCTGCGTTTCAAAGAGTTCTTTGGCTTTAACACAACTGCTTCTACGCGTAAAGAGCTGTATGACTTTATCCAGGAGGCGGTGGCGACAACAGGTGCAGGTCTGCATTACGATAAGCTCATTGACGAAATCATTGCGCTGAAAATCAAGAACGATCGTATTGACCACGAAATAGAAGGTCACGATGACTTGGTAATCGCGTGGCTGTTGAGTTACTGGTTTATCAAAGTAGGTAACAGTAAGAGTTACTACGACATCATGCCGCATATGGCGTTAACGCGCACCAAGAACCTGTTGGCTGGCGGTGAGAAAAGTGTGTTCGAAGATCCGAAAGTCATGGACATGATTGACCAAGTTCGTAAGCGCATTATTAAACTTACGGAGGAGTACATCAAAACCAATGACAATATTCTGGCAATGCGTTTGGAGTTTGAGATCAACAAGCTCACCAAGCTGTTACCGAAAGAGGCGAAACGAATCCACACCATCGATACCACTATCGAGCAGGCCAAAATAGAGCGCAACCAGCGCATAATGAAACATCGCCAAGCGGCGTAAAGAGGAACCAATGCAACACGATGAATTGATTGACCAAGGGATTGAGGATATCTTTTCGGGCAACGAAAGTTATGCTGGACGTTATATGCAAGGTCAGTTGTATGCGCATGACGCCATATCTTTTTCCCATCTCTCTGGTAATGAAGGTTTTGTTGGAGCAATTTGGGAAAAGATCAAGCAGTTCTGCACATGGCTAGCCGGCCTGTTTACGGGTAAGAAAGGTACGGGTGAAGCTGCTCGTGAAGTTGGAGCGAAAACCAATCTGCCCAAACCCACCAAAGAAACCATCAAGGTCACTCCGGTTCCGGTGTCCAAACTCAAAAAGAGTGAGAAAGCACCGAAAACCCACGCACCTACTCCTGAACAGAAAAAGTCTGATCGTGTCACCATGAAAGTGGAGTCTTTTCATGAACAGTTGGATCGCGCAGTTAAGGAGTTGAAGGAAGAGGCGGGTGAGCAAAAAGAGGTGACGCTGGTAGAAGTGCCGACAAACATGGACGGCATGTTCCAGAACTTGAACACGGTAGGTAATGATCTCAAGGCTGCACTGGATCGCCTGGGTGGTTCTTACGTCATTACTTACGGCATGGTTAATGCGATAAAGGATGACGTCCCGGCTGATGTCTGGCGGAATATCCGCACTCCAGAACCCACGCAAGTGTTGAAACCGTTTGAAGATATCAAGAAAAGACTTACCAAGTTTGCTCCCTCGGCGGCTGAGAAAGAAGCCATGACGCGTGATAAGGTGATGTCCGTGGCCGATCACGATGTGACTGGTGTCTGTCAAGCCATCATCGCGGCGGTAGAAAAGGTGCGTATTTTTACCGACACACATGCTGCTAACAATGACGTTGAGAAAAAGGAGTTTATCGAGAAACGCTTTAAAACGCGTATCGAGAAAGTCGACGGTAAACGTCAGGGTCAGTTCGCCAGTTTGCTGTTCCGCATGGGCAAATGGGATTATGATTGCTATTGCCTGCTAGAACTGGCTGACTCGTTTGCTCGTATTAAACAGCGCATCTATAAAGGTGACTATTTGGTACGTGCGCCGCAAGCATAAACATAAATAATAACTACTACTCCCGCGAGGGAGTAGTAGTTAGTTTATTAACTTAATTCAACAGCGACTTCAACGGCGTAAGTAACGGAACCGTTACCTTGATCAACTGCGGTTCAACCTTGACGTTCATGCCCATGATCAGTCCAGCATCTACGTGCTTTTCAACCAGCAGGGATTCGCCAAAGCTTTCCAGCAGGCTAACCATGGAAAGACCAACGTCCGACAGCTTAACAAAGTCCAGACCCTTTGACTCCAGGGTATAGATCAATGCAACACCGTCGCCATTCTTAGCCAGAGCAGTTTCGCTTTTAAACGTCAGATCATTCATGACTGCGGTATGATCTTTAACCCAGCGCTGAATGGTGAGGTTATTGATGTGGCCGTTAAAGGCTGAGATCACCTGCAGGCTAAACCACGCCTTTAAATGATTTACCGCCATGGCCGCATAGATCGGTGTTGCTAAATCAGTTTGCTGTGTGTTTAAATTCATGCAAGTTCACCTACAGGAATGATCATGGTTTTATTGCTGACGCGTTGCAACAGTGAACAGGCTTCACGGTAGCGACGCGCTTTGCGATCAAATTTCTCTCGGTCTTTGAGTTCGATCTCAATGACTTCGAGGTTCTTTTTCTTGGCGAGGCGTTTCAGATAAGTTTCATGTGAAATGCTCAGCAAATAAATGACGTCGGGATGGTTAGGATTGTTATGACCCAATACCCCCATCATTCCCATGGATTCCTGGTAGACCATGGAACTAACAAAGTTGCGATCACTGATGACAATCTTGCCAGCTTCCAGCGCAGGGCGAATAACCGAATGCCAAAGATAATCACGGTTCTCTTTGTACAAACGATACAACTCGTCGCTGTTGGTGGTTTTCTCTTTCAAGAAGTCGCGGATCTTCTGACCAGTGGGATGCCCCATAAACGGTTCGGTGACCGTAATAATTTCTTTGCCGGTTTTAGCATAAAGCTTCACGAGCTTTTTAATGTACTCTGACTTACCGACTAAGTCTTGTCCTTCTACGACGACGTACATTTGCGACTCCTTTGCAGGAGTTTACCCCAGGCATTGCCAAGCTTTTCAACCGGAGTAGGTTTATAGTTACGGTTGGGTCTGTACTTGGTCGGCATGATCAACCTCCGGCTTAGCAGGTTGCTGATTTTTAACCAGCGTGCGGAAGAACTGATTCAGGATCTGTCCGTTACGACCCATGCGTTTAACACGGTTTTTAGCGATGCGTTTAGTAGCCATTATTGAGTCACCTTAGAAAGTTTGAACATGATCCAGTTGTTGGAGCTCATGCTGGACCCGCAAGGAACGAAGAGGGCATTATTGGCTGTGTTGCGCAGCACGAAATAGTTGCCGTCTTCATGAATAACGATTTCACGACGCAAGCACTGGCGATGGTCAACCCAGTCTTCGCAACGAATGAAATCTGCTTCGCCTTTAAACAACATGTCCATGGCGATGCCGAAACTGACCCGATCTTCAGCGCTAGGAACTTCCGCCCAACGTCCTTTGTTCAGGTTATCCAGAGTGATGTTCCACTCTTCCTCACGCCCGTCTTTGTTACGAACGTAAGGCTGATAATGAGTGCGCTCTAAACCCTCGACTGGTTTAGTGAACAAACGGCGACCGACAACCCCTTTGTCGAAGTTCTGTATTTCAGGGATGTTTCCGTTAAGGAAACCGTTAAATAAAGCTGCCGTATCCTTAGGCTCTTTCAGCTTACGCTGATTATCCATGTGATAGTTAACGAGTTCGCGAATTTCTTCGACGATAACATCGCGAACCTGTTCAACTTGAGGACCCGAGAGGTCTGGCAGTTTGCTGGTGAGTACTTCAACTAAGTTATACTCAACCGTTTCAACATTGTCAGTCATAAACCCGCCTTATTGATAATTATCTCTTGTTATAATTCGTAAGCACATATAAACAAGAAATGCCGTTCTCAGTGAAATTATAGTGCTCGGTGTCCGGATACCTGTTTGTGAGGTTACCAGCTCATCACCGAACTGTCGCAGAAACAGTACTGTCTCATTAACGGAGCGAGGTGAGTTATACGCACCTTTCATTTTTCGCGCTACGTCAACAACATGAGTCTTCAAAATATTGTTAACACGCATGTATTCAAAGAGATGCACAGTGAGTTCATCAACAAACTTGTGTGCCGGTTCGGCGCCTTTCTTGCTGTTGTAAATGCCCGGGAAAGCACGCACAACATACGCCAGCTTGTCAGTCCCACCGAACTCAGCGATCTTGCAGGCATAACGAATCAGCTCTTCTTTGTAGAAAGCCTGTTCAGATACCAGGACGCTCTCAATATAGTTTTTATATTGAGGGACTTCTTTGCTGACGTTCTTAATAGTGACGCCGTCTTCCAGATTAACTGTGTTACCTTCGATGCTCAGGATATCGGTTTTATTCTTAACGTCATGGAACACTTTGTTGATGTCGTTAATTACACCGCGTAAACGGTCCTGGATGTCACCGATCATGTAAACGACTTTAGCATCGTTCTTCATGGTGGTGTAAGCATCAAAGTGGATACCGGTGCGGGGGTCGAGGATAAACTCAGCACGCGCTTCGATCAGTGCACGCCATGAACCATAACGCTTGATGTCATATTTCAGAGACAGGCGGTTATAAGTTTCAATAGCGACTTCTTTACGAGCCAGGAACTTGTAGTCGTTGGCAATGATACTGGTTAAACACTTGTAGTGATACATGCAGATGATATCAACCATAGCCTGGTGCTTGGTCTTGTCATCCATGTTCTTGGAGTGGTACGCCTGGCAAAGCAGGTACGCGACCGACATGTTCCAAACGTCGGATACGACGTGCCACTCTTTCTTAACCACGCCAGAAGCAATCAGTTCTTCATAGAGCTGATCTTCATCCGCATCGTAGATCTCGCTAAACCACTGGTTGCGGTCAGCAGTAGTGAACACGATCTTCTGCAAGCCGAGGTAAGGCGAACCAAAGAACTCGGTGTAATCAGTCATGCCTTGTTTGCGAGTGGTGAACGTATAGACGTAGCGACGAAGACGTTGCGCCCACTTCGCATCGTAATCTTCCTGGTCCTGCTTGAAATAGATGTCGAAGATCTTGCCAGCACCGGAAACGCTATAGGCTTCCAGTCCCGCATACTGCATCAGGAACTGTTCGAAACCTGCCCGGTTCTCTTCGAACATGAAGTGTTGTGCATCAAAGTTTTTCATTGGGATTACTCGTGAGATTATCAACGGTTTTATTTAAAAGCTGAACAGCGTTATTAACGTAGAGAATGATCTCGGTGATAAGTTCGAGATTGGTCAGGGTCAAGACCAGAAGCTCATGTACGTGGTGTTCAGCCAGTTCTTTTAATTTGGTTTCAGGAAACGCTTTGGGTAACAACAGGCTTACATCATTTGCCGCCCACTGTTTCTTTCCTGTTAATAAACCAGGGAGTGTTGCAATACCTACGAAAGCACGCATCAGGTTATTAAGTTGATCACTTACGCTGAAAAACGTTAGGGTCGCTGACGGGTAGAGCGACGACCCGGTGTAATCCGCTTTCAGACGTTCAATAGCCGCTGTGACTTCTTCACCCGCATTAACCACCACATCCGCCGCTGGTTTGTAAGACAGTTCGACGGCACCATTTAATAATTCTTGTATGCGTTTGGTGTTAGCGAGATAGCTGTCAGTGCGCAGCATAATAAATGTTTGTGTCTCAACCACTTTGGTTAAGCTCTCCACGTATTCTTGCAAGTTAATTACGCGGTAGATGTTTGCGAGTTTTATGACATTGGCATTCTTGAAAGTATCATAAAGACGATAAGGCCCCACCAGTTCATTATAACGATGAACAGTTTTGGTCCACAGGTTTGCATACCAGTTATAGATATAACCTATACGAACATCGTCTTCGCCGTAAAAGCGACCAGGCATACCGATATTAAAAGCAGATGCCTGACCGTGCAAGAACAGTTGTCCGCAGACGTAACGTGCATCGAAGCTTTCACGATCCAAGCAATAATCTTCCAGCCCGTCGACTAAGCGATCAACGATACTCTTAGTTGTGTTTGGCATGTTTGCCTCGAATAAAGTTAGTGACATAAAACTGATTAGGAGGCGAACCCCCTAATCAGCTGGTTACATTCTTCTTGGCACGATTGCTGCAATGGCGTTGGCTACACGACGTACATCGGAATAACCCATGGCTTGTGTCCAACTGGTTTTAAACAGCTCACGGTACTGGTTCCACGCATCGCGGTATTCAGAGATATCGTCACGGATAGCATCCAGACTTACCCCGCTACGGCGCACCGCTTCTTCCGCAGGACGTTTGCACGTACGGAAGATGTAGTTCTTGGTCGCGAGAATACAGAGATCACCAAACAGATCCCAGGAACGTGGGTCGATCACAGAAAGTGAATCGTCGTATTCCAGAATCATTTTGGCACACATGGAGAACAGCGGATTTGTCATGCCTTCGATAACGAACGAGTTGTTACCGTTCATGTGAATGGTGGTAAACGAAGTAGGCATAGCGCGACTGCTTTGCAAGCTATCCAACATCCCGCTTAACATCTCATTCATTACACCTTGCCCGCACATTGACGCAGAGGAGTTTAAACCCAGCACACCTGTAACGGAGTTCAGTGAACCCAAGTACACCTCGGTGACGTTCACAATGTGACGACCGCCTGTGATATGAAGTGGGCATTTCACTTCAACGCAACCGTCACCCATGTCGCGTACACGACTTCCATAGAGATCAATGAATTCGGTTTTACCGCCATTGATTTTGCAGGAAGGCAGTACCGATGCATGAATAACCTTTTCGCGTATGCCTTGCTCAACAGTGGTCTGGTCCACGTAGTCGTACCAGTTACCTGCAAAGTTACCGTTGGGATTAGCAAAGGCAAGCTCGAGCAAATACTGGTCGATGTCCGAGTTCTGAACCATGTTGATAGCGTGTTCAACGCAACTCATGTTTTCTACCCTCAGTAATGACTGTCATAGCATTTATAATAGAATTAATCTGAAACCTATATCATCTGGGTAGTGTAAAATTATTTAAGCCGTTTTCGGTAGGAGAAAAGAAATGAATATCCCAGCACCACGACCTGTCAGTGATTTCACTGAAGAAGAAAAGCGTTACTTAGACGTACTTGACTTCCTTCAAAACACAAAAACACTGTATCGCATATTGCTTAATCGCCCTAACGTAAAACGCCACACCAAGGCCGAGATACGTCAGGCGCTGTATCAGATGGATGAAGTCGGTGATCGTTTAACCCGTAACTCATCCATGAAAGATTTGGATGAGGGTTGGGTAACTATCCAAACGCATTTTAATCGTTACTGTGCGTTTTCTCAGCGCACCAGAAACCGGAGATAACTACTATGAGCATTCTTGACATTTTGGAGGATTACAACGGCACCGTATACCGGATGTCCGACAGTCGTTTTGCGTTAACCTTTTGGTTTGCCTTGCCTGAACGTAATGGCGGGGGTGAATTAAAAACCGTGTTCTTTGCAGATGCCGCTAACTGTAACCGTTTCGCTGCGGAACAAACGCAAGACAACTTCAAGCCCACTGTTTATAATCTGGGCAAACCGCAGTACGATGAGCAGTTTGGTTTTTCTGCTTACGGCGTAATTTCAAAGAACTTACGCGAAGCTTTTTGTTATCGTTTATTGCATCCTTCCAAGGACATTTTGAAAGGAACGATTCTTACGCGGGATCAAGTTGATGAGCGAATCAAACGAGGGCTGTCGGTAACTATGCAGTCTCGGTGCGAAGACGATCGGGAGGTGTGCTTCTTCACGGACAATTGTTTGTTCGGCTACACTATCCTGCCTGCGTCTTTTGTTTCAACAACGTTCTCGAGTCCTTTCCGGGTTACTCCACAAGAAGGCGTCGAGCACGGCTATATTACGGATGTCGACCAGTTCCTTAAAGTCTATGGTCAAGACGTAAAGATCCTGTGGGATATTAACGGGTTGTTGGATGAACTGAATATTCCAGAGGAATAAATAATAACAAATGGGCAAAGTGTCCCATCATTGAGACTAGCATCATGATTATTGCATTATTCGTTACGACAATCCTGCTCATTGTTGGAGTGGTGATGTATTCACTGTGGTCTGTATACACCACAGATGAAAGTATCCGTCGCAGCATTGAGATCCAGCGCGGTAACAAGATCGTTGCCAAAGTAACGCGTGGGAAGACGCTGTATCGCTTCACACTTCCTTACGACGAGCTAAGTGTTGGGTTATCTGACCTTACGCTTAAACTCATGGTAGAAGACGCGATAGTGCGTGCAGTACATGCATACAAACCCGGGAAAGAGAACACGGAACACGAATTCTTTTTAACGACGCAATATGCTACTAAGCACGCGCCTTTTCATGCACAACGGATAATTCCCGCTTAGGCTTTATTAGTAAAAATATAATCTGACACTGCAGAGGGAAACCTCTGTGGTGTTTGTCTGTCTGTTTGTTTTAATAATGGGGTAGTAAATGCTTAATATAAAAGTAGATTCGATGGAAGAAGAAGGGCGTAACTCCAAACTCGTTGCGCGGGTTAGAAACAAATTCTTCATTGTAACGTTAGTGCGTAAAACTGACAAACCCACTGATGAAGAAATGCTTAAAGTTATTTCAGCAGTAATGGGTGATTATCAACAGCTTCTCAAATCCGAACAACATTCACTTGGGACACCTACCAAAGTTGTGGAAGTTGAATACTTTTGGGATTGGGAGAGAGATAAAGAAAGTGGTAAAATGAGCGGTAGTTTATTTGACCATCCGCATTTCAATGGCGTTGCTGGGATGAAATACTTTTCTCCGCTGCAAGCTGAAAAATTATTACCTATACTCGAGGAGGAGTTTGGAAATGAGTAACACTAAGAAGTTGTCTGACATGCTTACCTGGGTTAATCACGGCGAACGGTTTGTTGAGGGTATGAACGGTAACCTGGTCCCGCACGTGAAAGAAGCCTACCGCTTGATCCGCGATGCGGTGAAAAAGGAGATGGTTGATCTACCGGAGCTCGACGGACTGGTAAAGAGCATGAAACAGATGCAGCAGAACGGAACCAATCCTTATAACGGTTATGAGCAGAGCGTTCTGATTGACCGCTACCGGGAACTGAAGCAAGCTCTGTGGGTTCAACGCTGCGACTACCTGGCAGCACTGAAAGCTGTGGAGCACACGCTGTCTGACAAACTCAGCGAGCTGCTCCGCCTGGAAGCAGGTAATTGGCAGACCGTTACTTCTGTTCGCACCGAGCTGGATGCTGTGCGTGACAAGATCAGTGGTGTTGAAGAGCAAAAGGAAAACGTGTTTTTCAAACAGCGCATGATCAAAGAAGCCGTTCTACTCAACAAGTTTTACGCAGGAGAAAAGATCTGAAAGCGCACTTCACAACAGGAAGGTTGATTAATTAATAAGTGCTACTCACTCCACACGGAGTGAGTAGCTTCATAGGAGCAGGCATGAATACAGTAAAAGATTTATTAACAAAAGAAGAGATGGGGGAATATGACGCAATAGGTTTTCCTGGCAACGTAAGGGTGTTACACAACGCGTTAATAAAGAAGTTGGAAACTGACCCAGATTATGAGGTGTGGGTTCCTACACGCTATTACAGCTACGGTGTGAAGGATCAGACCAATGCACTGATCGATTTAAAAACGGTTCACTACATGGTGAGCAACAAAGGAACAGTTAAAAGTATCAGGCACAAAAAAGAACTCAAGCCAGAACACAGTTCTTCCTACGTCAGGTACAAGTTTTATATTGAAGGTAGCGTATTCAGAATGCGGACACATCGTTTAGTGGCTTCGTGTTTTGTTCCGCGTAAAGAACCTTTTGAAGAAACTCCTTTTAGTGAATTGGAAGTAAACCACATCGACACAGATAAACTCCACAATGACTTCCGTAATTTAGAGTGGTGTAGTGGTAAGCATAATTTAGCTCACGCTAAAGAAAATGGCTTGTACGTTACCGCTCCTTTGCTGGTGGAAGTTTGCATCGAAGGCAAGTACAAAGGTTTTAAGTTTACGGTTGATTCAAAGAGGAAAGGTTGCGAATTCCTCAAAGGCGGATATTACAAAGGAATTAATCGATCAATCGAACATGGTTCCATCATTAAGGGATGTAAGTGGAGTTTCGCCTCTATCGAGGATATCGAAAAGTTCGGAGGTGTGATTGTTCCTCTTGAGTTGAGAGAGATGATAATCAATCATAATCGTCGAAATATCACACCTCCTTAACGGGGGTGTTTTATCTCGTTTTAATATTTTTTCATTGTATTTACTAATCTTATGGATTCCTTTGGGGGAAACCCCAGGAAGGGGGCTATTCACCTTACTTACTATATATTACTATTATTACTAATTACACTAGGTAAAGTAAGGTGAATCATAGTAAGAGGGATTGGCACGTTACTTTATATATTTATAATAAGTATTACTATATACACTAGGGTAAGTAACGTGGGTAGGAAGAATTAGAAAGCTCTGTAGGGAAGAAAAAGACTACCATTAACTATACCTTCTCTAACTCCGTAAAAGGGGTTAGAAAGGACAGAGATAAAAAAGATTATAGATCTATATTACTTGGGAGTAGTAACTGTAATAAAACATAACTCTATTGCTTATTAAGGGTAGGGTCCATAAACGAACTTAACAAGGATTGGAGGAAACGTTTCATGCAAGAGGTTATTAATACCGCTGAAGATTTAGTAGTGGCTGTTAAGCGGGATGTTAAGCTGTTAACCGACAAGGTACACCATATCCGTAATACCGAGGACATTGGTTTAAAGACCATGGCGAAGTTGCACGGCATTTTGATGGACTGTAAGGCGCGACTTCAGCAGGTCAAGCGTTGGGAAGGACAACTCATGGATATTGAGATCGTCCGTGCTGAATGGACGCGGTTCAAGGGTTGGTTAAAAGATACCTGGGCAAAAGTAGATACCATCATGGAGATGGATCGAGTGATTACCGTAGCGGATTGCGAAGCCGCGGAGAAGCAAGAGCCGTGGTATCAGCCGATTAAGAACCGCAACAGCATTGTGGGTGGGTTGTTAGTGTTGTTTGCGACTGCCATGGTAATCATTGCCATTTCGAACCTGTCTTACATTTTGGCATAATAAATAAAAAGAGTGATAATGGATAGCTTTAAAACCGGTAAGCGAAAATCACACCCCTATCTAAACGTAGGGGTCTGCTTCAATTCGAGTGTGGGGGTGCGTACATTAAGTTTTATTCACCCCTTTACTCACAAACCGTTTGTGCTTTTAACCGATATACAACCGCACCACGTGTGGGGACAAGATGAACAGGACCTTTATCTCGAAAACATAAACGCTTTGTTGGAGTTGTACGCCCACGAGCAAGCAGAACCGCATATCAGCATGTACGAGTGCAACAGGGTGGGTCAAGCTATGCCTGTAAACACACCTATCGAAAAAGATATCGCGCGCAGGGCATTTAGAAACGAACTCAACTGGCTAACTAACATAACCATACAGCGGGATAACCGTTGTATGCAGTTACTATCAATCGTAAACATTTAATCAAAAGGACAGTACCATGATTCAGACCGCTTTCGACTTAACCAACCTCAATATGCGCCACGTTACCCTGCCAAACTTGGGCCCGGTATTCCTGGTGGATAACTTCGGCTTTGTCGCTGCTTCTTCACAAGAAGGTGTTATCCAAACTATCGCTCATTACCTGGGTAAGCATCGCCAACCCAAACCCTTAAACTATTTGGTGAGAGAGCTCTACGAGATGGGGGCTGTACCATTGCTGGCCGCAGTAAACCACTCCGCCTATGCTATTTACAAGCTCGAAGATCATTGGGGTATTGAGTTTGTCGGCACCAATGCTCTTTATGAAGTGACTTCCCAGGAACACGTCTTTGCAGTATTAAGACATGATAACGTGCGCCGCGAATTAGGGGCTAACAGGATCAGTGACCGGAGTAAGTTACCTGACCCTATTTACGTGGGCTTTACCGCGCTTGGCATGACACAGTCCCGCATGATGCCAATGGGGGTGACGGTTACACGTATCCCGGCGAAAGCTAACAGCAAGGCGATATGGGACACAGGTGCCATCGCAGAGGCGCTCGATAAAGCCACACAGAGCGAACCTGCTGAAGCTAAACCCAAAGACGATCACGAAGCAAAGTTACTCGCTAAGTTATCGGCTTCGTTAGCAGATTATAACAACCCTTATCACGGTAATCGTTCAGAGGCGCTGAAATCTGTTGTTGAAACCATCAACGAGATTGAACGCCTGTACCCGCGTGAAAAGAAAACGTCTTTACCTTCATCGCTGGGCGAAACATTGCTGGGGTACGGTCAACTGCCTTTCTGGTTAGGAACCTTCGGGAACGACCACTCCCAACATCCGATGGCGCAGATTTACCAGTTCCCGTTACAAACGGTTTCGGAAACTTTGACTGCCATCCTCAAGCGTGAAGAGCACGAAGCTGGAACTACGAAGAAACCTGGTTTCTCTATCAAACATATCAACGAGCTCTCCTCAGTGATTACGGATAAAACGTTTGGCGGTAAGCTGACGATTTATTACGCCAACGCAGAAGAGAAAGACAAACTGTTTGAGCGTTTGAACAGTCTGGTAGAACTGATCCTCACCGGTGAAAACTTTATCAAGTTCTCCTTCGACATTCTTGAGAAGGGTGTGCAAGATACCTGGGTGTTCGAAAACGTTACCATCAGTGGTCCGGTAATGCTTACTGGTCGCATGGTGTTAACCAACATCAATCTGCATTCAGGAAGCTATTGCGAAGCGACCATGACAGGCTGGAAGTAATCTACATGGGGAGTTTCGACTCCCCTAATCTTTTAACTGTTTAAGTGATGAGAAGACAGCAATAAGTGGACTTTTCAGAGTCTATTTAATCTTTTTTCACTGACAACTTATCTTACTGTAACTGAACCGCATTTCTAAGGATTCCAAATGGGCATCAACCTGTTAACCGCGACCGAGATCAAAGTTGACCGTTTAAACCGTGACACCAAAACCACCCTGCACAGTAAAGCCATTACGGTCGACCTGTTATGGCAGGAAAGACACGGCGGCTTCTCAGGTAAGGTTATGTATTTGCCAAACGAAAAGAAACGCTACCTGGCCGTGCCAATGCAGTTCTATAACGTTATCGGCAACCATAACAAGGTCGTGATGTTAACGGAAGGCTTTGGGTCTATCGTAACCCGAGCAAGCGAAGAGGCATTAGGTGGTCGCTACAGTTCCAAGCTCTTCCACGCTACTCTGGTGGATGATGCTAACGCTTTGCTGGACAATGAGGATGTGCGTAAGAGACTCAATCTTACTTACCTTTTCAATGCCGGTGATCTTAATTACCCCTCAGTTATCATAGGGGATAACAAAAAGGTCCGCACCTTCATGGAGGCGATGGACCCAGAACAAGCAAGTTTAGACATGTTTGGTGAATACGCCAAGTTGGGGAAACTGGTTTGTATTCATCGTAAATCGAAAAATGCTGCACCAGACTCAGTTATTTTTGGTCTACTGACTGCCACTGGTATCTTATACCGTTTAGAAGTTGAAGACGAAAAAGTTATCGGTTACGCAGCAATCGGCTGTATAGACCTTTAAGAAAAATCCACCATACGTAGTAACTTTGATCAATTCTTTTACTTAATAAGGTAATACCCATGACTACAATTGTTTATGCTGATGGCGTTCTGGCTTCCGATTCTCAGGTTACTCAGGGTTTCAACATTAAGCTTCCTACCAAAATGCAGAAGATCTACGAACCTGCGGAAGGCAAGCGCTGGACTCTGTACGGCAAACGTATCCTGGCAATCGGCGTAGCTGGTGACGCAGCAGGTATCTACGAACTGATGGACCACCTTGAAAAAGGCATCATGTTCGATACCAAAGGTAAACAAGACGCGTGGATCAACTGTATTGCCGTCGCTGACGACAAATCCATCTTTATCCTGGACACCTATGGCGATCGCAAACACGCGATGTTCGTGAACCTGCCGGCGGATGCGAAGTACTCTCTGGGATCTGGTGGTGAAATCGCAACGGCGTATCTGGCAATCGGCAAAAAGCCCGCGGAAGTAATCAAGCTGACCTCTAAGCTTGATAGCTTTACTGGTGGTGATGTGCAGGTGTGGACCTTCCCTGAAGTATTGCCGGCTGATGTTAAGCCAGCTGAAATCCCGGCCGACCAGCAGGCGCTGATCACTAAAGTTGCAGGTGAACTTGATGCGATCCGTCATTCTGCGCTGGAAAAAGCAACTGCTGAAATCCTGGAACGTACCAAAGCTTCAGCATAAGCAAAGAAGTCATACGACCACTACCTACCCCCGCAAAGGGTAGGTAGTTTTATGTATGATTTTTTACTATTCCGTTTATCCCTTGTGTTATTAACTACTGAGTACAGTCATATGTCGAACCTCAACGAACAACCGATTCTTAGCTACAACGAACAGCAAGTCCTGAACCAGAAGATCAGCTCATTCCTCAACGTCTTCTTTGGCGGACTGCAACAGAACCAACAAGCATTCGTGCTGCGCACGCCAATCGGCATGTTCCCTGTGACCGGTGAGTCTTTTGATTTCGATGCACACACCTATCTGGTGCTGGAGCCTGAGAAACAAGCAGGCGTAGAAGAGATCACTGCGGTGGACGATACCGTTGTCTTCCACACCGGCGATGAAATACTATGTATTCAGAAATTAAAAGGCGCCGAGCATTACTACGGGTTCCGCATGGAGCCGACTCGTTCTGTTGATTCAGAATGGTTGTCAGCTCTTCAGCTGCTCGTGACTTATGCGATGATCGCTTTGAAAGGCCGAGCGCGTAATACGCTCATTACCTATCAAAATGCTGGTTACAAAATCATTCCCGTCTCGCCGATAGTACTGGAAGATAAATACAACCCAATGTTCAAACGCGCAAAACTCATCCTCGCCTAATTCAATAAGTGTTCCCCGCCAAGGGAACACTTATGATATACGTTTCTTTTTTTTGTTTTTTACTGGAAAGGCTATTAGTTAGAACTATTCATGAGGTATTAACTATGGAAGAACGTTTTAGTAACGAAGTCATCGACATCGTTAGTGCCGCGCTGAATAAAGCCCGCACAGCCCCGCTTGATCATCCTGATATGCCGTTCAGAGCAAAGATCAAAGTTGAACAAGCCAAGATACAATACAAGATCAAAGACCACCAACCCCCGCTTAATGATCACTCTTGGACGGTTGACTTCATTGAAGAGATAAGAACTTCTCGCGAATTCTACGAAGCCTACATCGACTGTTGTAGGCGTTTCAAGAAGAAACCCGCTGAACCGCACTATGTTAAAACGCTGTTGACCATCCAGTTCCTTCAGGGCATCATGCAGAAAGCTTGGCCCGATACCAGCTTTCAAGTTCACGTTAGTGGTGTGCATGCCGCAACCAAAGGAAACTTTGCTACGTCAACGATCATTGGTCGGTTCATTATCGGTCGTCGACCACGTCGCCTCTCATTCTTGATGGATGGTCGCGTAGAACTGTCAGAGGCCATGGAAGAAGTTTTGGCTGAATACGGGAGCGCGCTTTCTCTTATGCAGTCAGGTGAAACCACTAACCTCGTCATCCCGTATGCGGGCTTTTTGGACTATGCAGTTAATTATATGTGATTGAGCACCCTTACCGCGCGCTAAATCATTACTACCCATTATCTACTTTGTACAAGTCATCCCTTTAGATGATCGGGCGGGAGACAAACGCTGCTTATGTCTCTCGCTCTTTTTTATTAGGTAATAGTAGTAGTTAGTATATTATGTTTCTCTTGCTCCATAGCTCAAATAGGTCGAGCGGCGCACTGTTAATGCGTAGGTTACTGGTTCGAGTCCAGTTGGAGCAGCCACATTATGGAAAGGTCGCAGGCAACACGCCTGGGTGTTAACCTCAGTCTGCGGCATTTCCGCCCGATTATATAGAGAGTTGGATGAGAGGCTTAAGTCGCTTCCCTGCTAAGGAAGTGTGGGATTAGTTCCACCGAGGGTTCGAATCCCTCACTCTCTGCCACATTAACGATAACGAGATATTATGAAAGTCACTATCTACGGTAAAGAAGGTTGTGCGTTCTGCACTCGTGCTAAAGACCTGTGTCAGGAAAAAGCCATTGAGCACGAATATATCGACTTCATTGCAGCTGGCATGAACAAAGCTGATCTGGAAGCCGTCGTTGGTAAACCGGTTAGCACCGTTCCGCAGATCTTCGTAGATGGCGCACATATCGGCGGTTACGTTGAGCTGGCAAGCCTGGTAGCAAAACAGCAGCCGCAGGCAGCTGAGTAATAATATGTATTTCTAGAACACTTCAATTCAAGATAAAGCGCGTACTGGCAAATGCCACTGCAATTTGTACGGGCTACCCCTTGACGCTCATTTGAGTGGGTTCGGGTTATTGTTATTTGCGACGGTGAATTAACGATTCACAGTTTTTGATTAACAGCCGATCTTATCGCACAGTTACTGATGAGGTTTCTTCGCTGTCGCAAACCCTATTACTTCTCCCGAAGTGATAAACTCCTTGCCTATCGGTCCGCGTAGGTCAAACAAGGATAGAATACGGGAATGGGAACTTTCACGCCCATGGCCCCAGCGGACACTATTATTTTTTACTGCAATACCAACATTTATGTAGACAGCTGTACGTTAAGTAACTCAAATACTTACCGAACCACTGTCCCAAGTGTTTCAGCGAGTACTTTTTCACTATCCCTGCGCGAACGGGATAATACGGATTGTTATCCCATTCGATTTTATCGCGCAAAAGAATTTCAACTCTGTATTATTAAGGTGTAATGAACAAACCATTTTGATGGATGTCCTGTGGTCGCCCTGGCGACATGAGGTTCGGTAACAGGCGGCTCCTGCTGAGCGGCACGCGGCCTGAGCCGATCTACTAAGCGATCCCTGAGCTGGGGGTGCGATTGCCTATTGAGAGCGAATCGCATATGCGGAAGGGTAGAAGAACACTGCGGCGAGCGCCGCTGTTGAGGGTGTTCTCCCAGACTGCTAGGGCGACCTCAGGACCTTCATTGAAAGTTCATTATCTCTCTCAAAGATAATAACAGAGTGGAATAAGGATGTTCCACAATGTTTCCAACTCACTAAAGGTAAATATGTTTTTCATAGCTTATTTACCCTTACTGGGTAAATTTCAGTTGACGGAACAAACGATGTTCAATCTCGTGATCGCTGCGATACGAGGTTACATTATAACAGAACCTTCCAACGAGTACTCCCCAGGCTCGGAAGTCATTGCAGAACCATTCGCGCCGAAGCGAAGATCCCAAATAGCGTGGCAGCACGCCATATGGGGTTTCCGATAGATGTGCTGACTGGGGATTATAAGTTACCGCCTGACCGCCAAAGGCGAGTCAGGCACAACTTCTTATTTTTTTGTCTTTTTAAATAATCTTTAAATCACTGTTATTTTTTCAAGTCTATATTACTTAGGTGAATGTAGTACAATAATCGTAACTTAAAGCTTTATTAACAACGGAGTAGTAACATGTCTGAACTTATGGTCATTGGTTGTGGCGGTACTGGTATCAACATCATGAAAGATGTGATCGATGCTCCCGGAACTCGCATTCTGAAAGAAGCGAAGTACCTGGCATTCGACAGTTCCGACAGCAACAGTTCTGATGGTAAATTCGAAGTGCTGCACATGAACTCGGCCAAGAACCCGGGTCAGAAAGCTCAGGGGTCTGGTAAAGATGTCACGCTGAACTTTGAAAACCACGCGCCGTTCATTGCGGAGTCGTTCAAAGTTCACAAGCCGGGCAAGTTCTGTATCGTAATCATGTCGGCCGCTGGCGGTACCGGTTCTGGTCAGGGCTTTGCTGTTCTGCGCTATCTGCTGAGTCGCGGCATTCCTACCGTGGGCCTGTTCGTACTGGATCACACCTCTTTGGTTGAGCGTCGTAACTCTACCAAGATCATGGTGTCGATCTCTAACCAGGTGCAAGAGCGTTTCCTGGGCAAAGTCATTCCTCACATCCGTATCGTGAACGATGACCGCACCCGTCGTGAAATCAACGACGAAGCGATCCTGAACCTGAACTACGTCAGCCTGTTCCTGACCGAGTCCAACGAAGAGCTGGACTTCGAAGATATTGCCAACGCGCTGCAATACTCTAAAGTCACTGGCCTGCCGCCGGCGCTGTCTGAAATCAACTTCCTCACTGACGACGCAGTTACCAGCTACAACGGTAAACCGCCGGTGTCATTCTGCTCGATCTTCGATCATCGCGACAACGCACGTCCACTGTTCAAAGACTCTGCGTACCGCGCGACCGGTGTTATCAATCCGGACAACAACCCGCCGAACGCCAAGACCATCGTCATGATGCTGGATCACGGCGAAGCGGTTGAAAAACTGGAAGTGGAAATGGAAGAGCTGGAAGCTACCCAGCAGAAAGCGAAGTCTTCCTTTATTAAGCAGAAAGACCTGTCGTCTAATGCTGATGAAAGCGGTTTCGACTTCTAAGTAATAAAACACTAAAATGAATATACTACTAGGGGAAACCCTAGTAGTATTATTTTTTTCTTTCAAATGAGGTCATTAACGTGTCTAGATCGTTCATTGTTGAATTATCTCGGTTGGGTCCAGGTGATCCTATGAGTCAATCAGATAAACCCTTAGAACGTGACAGGCAGCGTTTTCTGTTGTGCCGGGGTTTAGAAGATTTAGGTTTTTCTATTGAAAACAATGTATCCATGGGAATGTTGACGCCAAACGAAGAGTTGGTGCTTAATTCTTTATCCGATACGTTGGCTAATAAAGCTTTGGGCGTACCAGCCGACGCGCTTGTGCGCATCACTCCTTTGGGTAATACCTTCAGGGTCTTGTTTTTATTCTAAGAGGCTTTACCATACATGTTGCATCCCATTCACACCATCGACCTCCTTTATTACAAAAAGATGTTTGCCTATCTTAATAACAAAGCAAACGTTGATAAAGAAGAGGACCAAGAACTCAGTCCGCAATTTGTAATGTCGTTTGTCGAACGCGCCTTTGCGTTTGTTGAGGAAGTCTATAACAGCAGCAACACGTTCCACCTCGATGGCTTGCAGCAAGTTATCGCGGAAACTGGATTCGTGGGTGAGTTGGTTGATTACGTTGAGATCGAAATTGCTAAGCTTCGGGAGAAAACGCTTCATGCAGGTTGGGATCCACGTATCAAAATCAAAGTCACCGAACGCCGCATTGCTTCTGCTCAACAGATATTAATGTACAGCATGGATCTGGACGCAACGCACGAGGCGATGACAGAAGAACCAGTCGTAGAAGTTTATGACAGTGCCTTCACTGATAAAGACATTATCGACAACCCAAGCGTGGACCAAATCAATGACTGGTTCGACAGAGAACTACAATCCAAGAAGGCTACAAAAGACACTTGACCTTCGCTCGTTCGACAGCGTAATTGAGAACGAATTAGCTAGACGCATTCCATTTAGTCTGGGGGAAACACGGTCAATTTATTTCATGCCGGCTATCTACCAGCGATTGGCCAACGAGCTTTCCTATTATAAAGGAACGTTCTACTGCAAGCAGCGTTACGACACCAAAGCTTTCCGCACGGCTTACCAACACGAAGATCAAGAAGAAATTATTGATGAACTGGGTTGTGAATTAAGTATGCGTTTGTGTGCTTTGTTAGGCGTAACACGACTGCAGTACGGTGTGCGAATTGAATTCATAACGCATAACCAATGGCTGATTAACTACATCGAGGAGCACTGATGATTACTCAAAACCTGTATGTTGGCAACTTGATCTCTGCCATCAATCAGTTTACAGACGTAGGAGATGACGTCTGCGAGTGGGGCGAATGGATGGTGAGTTATGCAGTGGACTGCGCGATATCCAACAAGATCCCTGACTACCGTGAAAAACTCATCGGTATTGCGGGTGAAGAGTTCGCTGATGAAATTCTTTCTGACCACATGCGTGATTTCCGCCGCATTGAACTTGCTGTTCGTAACTTGAAAGATGATTTCTTTGATTATAGCGTAACGTCCCTCGGCGTTAACTTCGTAGGACATTAACATGCAAAACCGACTGGTTTCTGTTCTTAACCTGGTTCGTGACCTGAACCTGGCACTGGGTGACAATACCGGTGAAGAAATCCTCTGCAACTTAGTAGGGGAAATGGTGCACAGTCGCAACGTCGATCTGGACGCCTACTTCAAAAAGGTGTTTGAAACCGAATGGGTTCGCCACAAAGTTCTGATGGATCTGCGTCCACGTTTAAATACGTTGGCGTATCAGATCAATGTGATGAAAGATAAATTTACTGTAAATTCATATAGTGTCAGCAATTTAGGAGCAACGTTCTATGGCGAGCAATAAAAAGCGACATGACATTACTGTCGCCTTCCCTGTTAACACCAACCTCGAAGATTTCGTTTTCCACTATGCTGCGCTGTTTGCTGCCCATGGTGTGAAACACAATCTGCCGGCCTGCACCAGTCCGCACACTCGACTCACCAATGCGGTGAAAGAGTCACAGGATCGTTTACTGCGCGACTTCCAAATGGTGAACGATCGTCTGTACCAGTGGAAGAACGAAGTGCACCTCAATGGTGACATCGAAGTAGTCGAAATGAAGGTGACAGGCAATTCTGTGCGAATCAGTTTCAACATCGGAAAATAAGCCATGCAATACACGCTCCTTAACGACACCAAGCTGTGTTACTTAAAGCTGTGGGAGTTGCTTAAAGATGACGACGCTTTTGTGGATACTCCGGTTGTGTCCGTTAAGGAAGAGTGGTTTTACCAGAAACTCGACATGGCAATTGAACGTGCCATGAATCACGGTGAGTCGTCTCCGTTGTATGAGGCGATTCTCATGCCAGTGCAACATCTGGCAGAAAGTGACTCGGTGCTGGTAGAACCCACGTTATCTTTGCAGCTTGCCTATTCGTTGGATATCGGTGATCAGGTAATCAACCTTCCCTATATTCGCTACAACATCACCCTCATCGTTAAATAGGAGCTCCAATGATCACCGTAAATGAAGGTGACATCGTTGACTTCAGTTTGATGACCGACACAATTCTGGGAGGTAAGCGCACGGGTGTTACTGTGACAGCCCCTCCCATGAGTTACAGTGCGGCATCCAGACTGGATCCCAACCTGAACAACAAGCACAAAAACATGTTTCCCTTCTTTCGTGAAAAGGTAGACAATGTTGATGATCCGGCGAAGTACAAATACTTTGCGGTAGAGAACGCCAATGGCACGATGGAGGTTATCGGCGTGCCGTGGGTAATGGATACTACCTACAAACCTATTCTCACACGTGAGGTCACTTATGTGATTCACAACTTCCGTGAAGAATGGCGTTCGACCATCGAGACGATGTACAAAAACCTCGGTGCGACATTTACCTCACTCGATAACACGGATGTAAAATAAAGGTAAATTATTACTGCTATTCCCATGGTAGGGAATAGCAGTTTAACTTTTATTTTTTCTCTGAGGTATTTGTGGAAACGACAATTAATCCATTTAAAAATGCCGACTATACCGCAGACCGAGATTTTCTTAAGTTCTACCATGAGCAAATAGCGTACTACCTTTCACATCATTATAAGACCTCATCGGCCAAGATGTTGAAGTGGGTGAAGCATGTTTTCAAGGTAAATCAGAACGGCTTTAATGAAGTTAAATTTAAAGTATTAGAGAAAAACAAATACGGCGACCGTGAAGTCAAAATCAAAGGTGCGCGAGAATTCTTCGCGGGTGTAGAGGAAAAGAACTTACACCTTAGCCCCTCGTTTGTAGGTTATACTAACTACGACGAATGTCCGTCAGTCAACGCCCTGGGTACCGAGAAGTACATTGCAGATCGCGGCAAATATAAGAAGCTGCGTAGCAAGGCCAGTCTTGAGAAAGACGACTACGGTTATAAAACGTATAACGAAATCCAGAACGCCTTGAAGATCTTTAACAACGCGCAGTCTGGAGCGATGTCATCAAACGGGACACCGATTCGTAACAAGTCGGGACACACTACGTTAACCAGTACCTGTCGTACGGTAACGTCAACCGTGAACTTAATGAACGAGCGTCTGTTGAACGGCAACCGACTCTTCATTAACTATAAGAAAACATTGCAGCACATGGTGGCAGTGCTACGATCAACGGACTTCCCGAAACTGCTTGCGACAATGGAGCGGTTGAAGATGGTTCACGCCACCGTAGATCAGGTTATGGATATGATCTACCGTTGCACCAAGTATTATTGGAGCAACAAAGAGAACTACGCCAAGCTGCGTGAATTCGTGGAGATGTTGAATCCCGAAGAGCGTACCGCGGTTCTGTGTATCGGTGACTTGCAAGGTTTGTTCGTCACTAACCACAATGTAATTCGTGAGTTCCTGGATGACTGGATGAAGGTTCCAGAGATTCCAGAAGGGAAAACCAAAGACGACTTCATTGCGCCGTCTGATGGTGACTACTACACGCTGTGTATCACGAAGATCGGACAGGAAAGTTCTAAGCTTGAACTCAATGCGTTGAACCAATATCATCTCGACGTTGAGAAGAAGTGGTTTGACTTTATTGAAGTGTTCTTCAAAACCAAAACAGCGGTGAGTGATGTTTACTCCGTGACTGAGATGGTGCGTGAAGCAGTGCTGACCTCAGATACCGACTCCTCTATTTATAGTGCGGACGATATCTGTAATATGTACGGCGGAACGCCAGAAGCCATGATCAAACTGAACGGTGTGTTGACGTACTTTATTCGCCTGATGGCGATTCATCAGCACGCACAGCTCAGCAAGAACATGAACGTTTCTGATCGTAACCTCTATAACCTGAACATGAAGAACGAATACCTGTTCGGTTCATATGTTACCACGCTGATGTCCAAACACTACTATGCAACTCAGCTGATGCAAGAAGGTGTAATGCACTCCAAGATTAAAATGGAGATCAAGGGCGTTCACCTGCGTTCGTCAAAAGTGGCCAAGGTTATTAAAGACTTTGCTCACAAACTCATGCGCGACATTCTCGATGTGATTTATCACAAACAGAAGATGGATCCTTCTACACTGTTGTATAATGTAGCGGAACTGGAACGTATGGTTATCGACGGCATCAACGGGGGAGATTGGGTGTGGCTCAGCAAGCAAACCATCAAAGACAAGGAAGTGTATTCCAACCCAGAAGGCAGCATCTATCAGTACCATGAGTTGTGGGAAGAAGTATTTGCTGACAAGTATGGCGCGGCACCACCAATCCCGTATGTTGGGGTTAAGGTGAGCACAGACTTGACCACGAAGGCGCGTTTGGAAGAGTACCTGGATCTGTTGGGCGATTGCGAAATCAAACATCGGTTGAAGGCGTACTTAGAGGCGAGAGGCCAGGATAAGTTAACAACGTTCTACGTTCCAGTTGACAACCTCCTGACAATTCACACCATTCCGCAGGAGATCATTAAAGGCACAGACACCCGTCGTATCGTGAAGCAGAACTTGAAATCTGTGTACGCGGTATTGGAATCTGCGGGCTTGTATATCTCCAACAAAAACATTACTCGTCTGGTGTCCGACGAACATTAAAACAAACATAATACTATGTGTAGCTACTGGCATTGCCAGTAGCTATTATTTATGCGTTCATTAGGTCAAGTTGTTTTAACATGGCGATAGCGTGTTTACGGAAATCAACATCATCAATCTGTTTCCAGCGGTTTTCTACCAGCGGAGCAAAACGCTTTAAGGTTCCGGCGATGCTGTTGGGGGTATAGCTTAACTCATTGCACAGCGCGAAATAGATCTGATAATACTTAACCGCATTGAGCTCAAATCCCCAGATAACATTCGGGTTGTAATTGAGGTCGTACTGTTGAGCATTGAAGAAACCTACCAGCTCTGGCGTGAGTTCAGTTTCCAGATAGTTTTGCAACAGCTGATGGGTTTTCCAGGTACTGGCTTTCATGCTCTTAACCTGATAGGTCAGCATGGCGGTCAGTCCTTTACGCACGCCCACGATGTTGAAGTCCAGCCCTTCACCTTCCAGCAGTTCACTGTAGCCCACACGATTTACAATGTGCGCGTGCAGTGCATTGAAGTAAGCGAGTTGGTTATGCTGCAAACCAAACTTGGGCGTCACAATGTTTGCCAGATAGTGATGGATGCCGTGACCGTCATACCGCGGGTCATTCATGTACTTCCACCAACCCACAGCCAGTTCCACAATGTTAATGCCGATATAGGCAAAGTCATTGCTGTAGTCAAACTGCTGAACACGTTCCCGTTCTGCACTGGGGTTATAAGTCCAGTTTGTCAGGGTAGAGTAAATAGGAACCAGGGGATTCAACTCCATGAGTTCCAGCTTAGAGAGGTCGCGAGTTTTTTCTAACAGGCAGAAGCATTCTGTACAGCCACCGTAGAACAAGGTATCTTTGTGCACGCCTTCACGGTTACTGTTAGAGATGATCTTGAACGCAGAACATAAAGAGCGACTGCGGAACTTGGCGTAGGTCATCACGTACTCCAATGTCCACGTGGGGTCAACAGCCAACGTTTGCAGTAAGCCAACCAGCATGTTCTGGTTAAACAGATTCAGGTTCTTTTCACCAATACGCTTCCACATTTGGCGAACGTTGTAATTGTTATTACGAACGATGTCATTAATGAGCGGGTAACGCATTGGGGAAAGTCGTGAACTGTCTGTCGTATCGACTAAAATAGTTTGCATAATTTTTTACCAGCATTACCTATTATATGTACACACATGCGGGCAACCGTGTGGGCCTCGGGGTTACACGCATATTTCGTTATTCACATAACATTTTGCACTCCCCAAAAATATTTCAAGTCTACATTACTAGAGTGTATAAACCATAATGATATTTCATTGACTGTATATCTTATTGTGTTTCTACATTCGAATGTAACAAGAAACCTTAATTAATCCAATAGTAGATAATGGAGAAGTACAATGGGCGTTAACCAAAACAATGGCGGTAACAATGCGTGGGAAGACAACGGCGACAACGGTCGTTCCAACGATAACCGCAACACCCAATCAAGTGGGCTGACGAGCCTGCTGGGTCTGCTGGGTCAAACCTCTTCGACCTTCACCGGTCGCGCTATTCCGGAAATGAACAAAGTTCAGGAAGAGCTGCAGAAAGTTTTCAAACAGCGTGGCGAAGATCGTCTCAATACGCTGAAAGCAAAAATCGTCCCGGGCATCGATCTGATCGATCCGAACGTTTCTCCGATTCTGCCGGGCCTCGTGCTGTGGCTGAAACAAGAGAACACTATCTACATCGCACCGTTCCTGTTCTACGCTAAGAACATGATCGTTGACGTTGAAGAAGTGGTGATGTACACCGCACAAGCTTCACACCGCGTAAACGTACCGCGTACTCCGTCGGCGTACATTGACAAGCGTCTGAACCACGAGCTGGTCAACACGTTCAAAACCAACCACGGCAGCTCCCTGAACATCGTTCAGATCGCGGCCGGCGTAATCAACCTGGAACTGTACGGCGACATCCGCAACGATGAGAAGCGCGTTGTTGACAAGATCCAGGCGTACATGGACCGTGAGTGGGAAACTGGTATTCTGATCGAACTCGTTCGTCAGACCGCTAACACTCCGAACGCCAAGCTGCCGTCTCCGTTCTTCGGTAACCAGCCTTACGGCGCGAACGGTACTGCTGATGCGCGTATCGCTGCAATCACTACGCCGGTTCACGGTGAAAACGGTGTCATCCTGCCTGCCAACATGGAAGTAGCGGTGGTTACCACTAACCCGAACCAGTACGGTCAGAACAACCCGAACTCTGACTCTACTCCGCGCGAAGTCTGCCGCGTTCACGCGAACGTGTCTCTGCTGCCGGTAAACCACGGTGAGTACCTGACCAACATCCGTCGTGCCAACATCAACCCGCTGGGTCTGGGTGGTCCGATGAACGATGGTTATCGTCCGTTCCGTCCGTGTATCGCACTGAACAACGCGATCGCTGGTCCGCAGATGAACTCCAACGGCGGTATCATTCCGTTCCTGATGGGCCTGTACGTGCTGATGTGTGCGAACAACCGTTACGCCTTCGCTGACGTTCTGCGTCGTCCGAAGTGCGGTGTGCGTGGCAACCTGGCTAACCTGGAGCCGCGTCTGGACAAACTGTTCCAGGACAACCACATCCCGCGTATCGTTGGTCAGAACAGCACCAAGCTGGACAGCAAAACCATCATCGATATCGAGCTGGTTAACCGCTGGATTCAGCAGCACATCATGCAGCAGGCGATCTTCACTGTGCCTGTGCTGCCTACCGGCGCCAACTCAGCTCTGACCAAACTGCTGATCGATCTCAATAACCCGACCACTCGTGCGGATGCGGTTAAAGCGATCATGTCTGCAGCGGATGCCATCTCCAACAACGCTTTCTCTAAAGCGGCGGCGGCGAACTCTGGCACCGAAGGCAAAGGCTGGAACCCAAGCAAACCGATCTACCACGCATCTAACATCCTGGTCGTCGACGGTACTGCGCGCTTCAACGGCGAGCTGTTCAACCTGGGCGAACTGGACGAGATGTCGGTACATCACTTCGCTGGCCCGAACGGCGGTGCGAACGCAGACGTGTTCCTGCGTACCATGTATCAGCAGAACGATCGTGAAAACCTCAAAGCTCGTCAGCAGCGCCTGCGCATCATGCTGACCGAAGCGATGAACCTGACCGATCTGGAAATCAACGGCTTCGGTCGTGTGGCTGTGATGGACCCAGGCTTCATGAACCTGCTGGGTACTGTGTTCTCTTCTATCGGCACGCTGAACACCAGCTCTATCTCTGGTAACTTCATGAACAACGAAGCAATCTTCGCGCCGGGCACTTCTCTGGCAGTTGATTACGTCGCTGGCGTGAACACCAACCAGCAGGGCGGTGCAAGCTGGGATGCTTACGGCGTTATCGGATAACACTGTAGGTTAACCACAAGGACAGGTGAGTTGGGGGGAAACCTCCAACTCATTTTCCTCTTCTTTATTTTTTATGGTGAAATATGTTTCCAACTCCGTCTCCTGAACTCGAAAGAGTGATCTCTAAACTGACCTCTCCTGATTTGGTTGATGTTAACCCAATCGCTAAGTTCCGTGAGTATGCAAAAGGTGTTGAACATCGTCTTCCCGATGATTTGAAATTTATGTCACCGCATTACCCTGACTTTGAGGATTACAACTATCTTCATGATACGTCGGAATCTACCCCGATCTATCTGAACGATTATGACCTCAACATTGAAGAAGATCGCTCTCGGTTAGCTGAGTTGACCCGTATGGAGTTCAACGGCAATACCTTTATGCAGGTCGCACAATGTAGTCCGGGTTGCGGAACGCTGAAAGGTAACTACCTTGTGGGTAGTGGCATCAGCTGTCCAAACTGTGGTAACACGGTAGAACTTCATTATGACAAACAGCATGAAGTCGGCCTGTGGATTAAAACTCCTGAAGGCGTTGACGCATTCGTGAGTCATTCTTTCTATAACACGTTCTTCTCTTCTATCTGTGTGGTGAAACAAGGTTCCCAGCGCATTATCATTGCGCGCTATTTCATGGACCCGACCTATCGCCGCGAGATCAAGAAGAAGCACGCCGTTACAGAAATGTTGCTGTTGAACATTCTCAAGGAACTGGGAATCGACGATATCAGCATGAATGGTTTCTATCGCAATTGTGAATTGCTCATGGCCTACTTCCTCACTGGCCCTGGTGCAAAACACACGGGATTAAAAGAACGATCGCTCGAAGCCTGGACATTCTGGAACCGATTTAAGCACAAGGCATTCTTCAACTACCTCAAAGTACCGAGCCGCTTCTCCACAATTCTGGAGCACAACGAGCGCGGCACCTGGGGTGTAGAAGGACAGCCGGAAACCAAACAGATCTACTACACCATCGCAGGGTGTAAACGATCCAGTGAGTTCTACCAACTTACTGAGCAGGACAAACGCCGAAACTGTGGTATCGTGGGCGCCAAAATCATTGAGCTCACCGATATGTATATGAAGAAGTTGAACCGACGCAACATCTTCCACAAAAAGGCAATCAGTCGTAAACACATCTGTTCGGGTAACTTGCCTGTAACAGGTCGTCGTGTTATCACCTCTATCACAGGGTTGATCGATCCTAACAAGATCGTGGTACCGTGGAAGCTGGCTGTGTCGGCACTGGCAGTACACATCACCAACGAGCTTTACCGCAGAGGGTTTACGCCACTCAAAGCAATGCGCCATCTCAACATCACCGCCTACAAAGTGGATGACGTTGTTGATGATTTCCTGCGTCGCATGGAAGAGCAGCGTAAGATCCTGGGTAAGTCTCACCGAAATCCATCAAACGAATATCTGAGTATCAAAGCGTTCTGGGTTGCTGTGAACCGCAGTTTGGATGACGAAAGTCTGAAGATCTCGATTCTGGCATGTCCGTCGTACAACGCTGACTTCGATGGTGACCAGATGCCAATTCGTTTCTGTTTGGATAAAGAATCAAAAGCGAAAGCTTATGGTTCGTTCGGCCATCACCAGACCCTGGATAAGAATGTTCCGTTCCGTGTAAGTGGACTGGCGGGCATGCCGGCTACCCACCTCATGAACCTGAACATGATGATGCATGCGATTAAACCGGAATTGGATAATGAACAGCTCTGATCTTTTTGCATTTGGTATTTCTGGTTCGCAGACTGAACAGTCTATCGGCCAATACCAAGCCTTCGTTAACCAAAGCAATGCCGTCGCACCCTCCGGTATTTCCTCATGGCTGAAAGACAAAGTTGACGGGTTACAACAGAACTTCATAGGTTTTGTTAATTCCCGTCTGTGGGAGTACTCAACACGCTTGCTGGGTGAAGGCAGTGGTGAGTACGTGGGTCGGTTTGATATCGGCTATCTCAGAACCATTGAGGGTCTGCAGAGCGCCGAAGGTCTGATGCAGAACTACATCATGGCAAACCCGAATGTGATGAAACTCTATCAAGATGACATCATTGAAGGTTACGGCGGTAACTTCTCTCCGCTGTGTAAAGGCATTGGTCGGGATAACTTGTTCTTCCGTCAAGCCACTAATGGTGTAACGCGTCAAGAAGGTGAAGGCGAAGATCGTCACTGGCTTCGCACCCACTTCCAAGACTCAATCGGTAATGCGTTGAGTTTCCGCGAACGTGTGGACATCCAAAAAACGTGGATGGCAGTGGATCACCATATCGCAACAACCTATCTGGACATTACCAGTCCGTTGGGCAAAGCGCGTAAAGACCACGAAACCGAAACCAAAGAAATGTAAGCTCAACTACTGCCTCCTCACCGGGGCAGTAGTTTCATTAGGAGTTGTTATGGAAGTACAGAACGTTGAATATGAATTCTCGCAATCCTGCACCACGGCTATGTTGCGCCATGATCCCTCTGCACCTTTGCGTTTGGCGAAGCTGTGGTACAAAGACGGCAGCAAAGAAGGGCGCACTTGCGACATCGAAATTGGCGACGTGGAATCGCGTATCAAGAAAGGTGAGTTCTTTGTACAGCGTCAGTACACACTCTCTATGCCAATGAAAGGTTTCAAAGCCGAAGTCTCTGGCAGTATTGATACGGACAATGATATCCATACATGCGATATCGAAATCTTACGCCAAACCGCCAATGGATGGGAAGTGGTTGCTGATCCCGTCTATACACTGACTCTGTTTTATTAATCGAATTTGGTTCCCTCGTGGTGAGGGAGCTTTAACCCAGGAGTAAAGAAGTATGAACCCGAATGACGTTAGTACCGTAATCTGTTATCACCACGATCTTCCTCGCATACAGGAAACGTTTGGTGAGGGTGTTGTTTTCCCGAAAAATGTTACCAACATTGTGGCTGTTGACGGCACAAGTCGCGCTGTTCTTAAAACCACGCTGCTGCGTAACAAAGAAGGTTTTTCAGGTAAACCGGTGATCAGTTCAATGATGCTGAAAGGTATCAAAGAAAAACCGTTAACACCTGAGCTCTCCATTAAACACGGTGAAAGCAACCGCGTCGTTGCCAAGTTAGACTTTGGTGACGTCAGCTTTACGCAGGTGTTCACTCGCTTCCCTAAAGACCGCCATTGTGAATCGGTGTTCTTTGGCGGTAATCTGCTTGACGTGACAAGCCACCGCTTGTACCAAACGTACTTGCATCGTGAGGCCGTGATGAACAATAACAGTTTGATACCTGTGTTATCTCCACGGTTTGTAAGAACAATGCTGCGTCAGCCGGTGTTTAAAATCCTTGGTCCGCATCGTGAAATTCATTACGAAGTTGTTCGCGAAACCACCAATCAGCATGTTGAGAAAATGAAAGACTCAGGCTTGATTGTTAAGCGCACTACTGTATTCTTTAATAAAGAAAGGAAAGAACATATTGAAATGATCGTTATCTCTGCCCTAGGCAGCTTCCGTGTTTTCGAAGGCGAACATACCAACTTCGAAAAAGAAACCAAGACGGGTTATGTATTACTCACCGACCCAGTTAAGCCAACTAAAAAGTTAGCTTAATTCAAGGCGTTAAATCGCTTATGAGTAAATAGTTCAGGTACCCTCATTTGAGGGTACCTTTATTATCCCCTTTATTTTTTGTCTAAATTTAGATTACAGTTTCTTTCAAACCTATATAGTTAGGGTGTATAAGAAAACAATAATGTTTTCTGACATTTAACTTTAATAGGATATCATCATGGAAAACATCAACACTACTGCTGCTAACACTACTTCTGAAACTGTTGTTGAAGTTACTGCTGAGCAGGCAACTCTGAAAGTCGGTGAAGGTGCAACAATGGTTGAGAAAGAAAAGAGCTGGATGAATGCACCAACTGTTGCTGCGCTGGCAGCTGCGAGTACTGCTGCAATCACCATGCTGGGTAAACGCGATCTGAGCATCGGCGCTGTAGTTGGTGCTGCGGCTGGCGTCGGCACTGCATACCTCGGCACCAAATGGCTGAGCGAAGCAATCGGCGTTGAAGATCACGCGCTGGGTAAAGCAATGGGTTTGTTCGTGGGTATCGATCTGGGTTACGCACTGACCAACCTGGGCGGTAAAGTTCAGGCGCAGTATGTGATCGAAGAGTCAACTCAGAACTACCTGTAATAAATGCAACATCGGCAATAAGGGCTGCGTCAATATAGATGCAGCTTAAACTTTTAAAACAATATAGATAATGGGGTTACACAATATGAACATGAATAAAGCAATCGCAGGTATCAAAACTGTTTTCATCAAACCGGAATTCACTACGCTGGAACAGCGCTTTGAAGATCAGTTGGAAATTCACATTGAGCCTTACGCAGAGCTCGGTGAAAAGCAGTTAGAGATTCTGCAAGCCATTGCAGACGACGCGCCGTTTATTGATGAACACACTCTGCGCGCAGGCAAAGTTCCAAACCCGTACAACTTCTACGCGTTCTACAAGCGTGGTAAAGAAACGTACATCTGCCCGGTACACGACTTTAAACAAACCTGTCTGAATCCGCTCTCTATGGAAGAAGACGCAGTACTCCTGGGTCGCTGGTCAGTGGGCGGATCAGTAAGTGCGGCGCGTTTGAAAGATCTGGTAAAAGAAGGTTACCTGGTCGGTTATGCGATCAAGCGTTAATTGGTAAAGGGAGCTTCGGCTCCCTTACTTCTTTCTTTTATTTTTTGTTTTCTCATGGCAACTTTATGTAAACAATTAACTCCAAGGACAATTACTATGTTTTGTGTTGGCACTCTGTCCAGTGATACGGGATGGGAAACCAAATCCGTAGATAACGCCATGAGTAAGCATTTTTACTACTGGTTTGTGTCGCGTGAAAACCAAAGTCGCATTATCTCTAAAGTCCCGAGCTTTTATAAGTTGTGGAAAGACTACGGAGAGAAGCAAAACGAAATGGTGTCTAACACGCAGACCTATTTAACTTCCTACATGCAAGAACTGTTCGATGACGTCACGGTTACTGTTAACGTTGAGGCTGTCGACAACAGTATTTCTATGTACCGTTTACTGGTATCCTGCATTGTTAACTATCAGGGTACTCGCTACAGTTTGGCGAAAGTTGTTTCTGTTCGCCCAGACTCTTTTAATCTCCTCGACAAACACAGGTTAGGAACATGAACGCAGATGAATTTTTGGGGATGTCTCCCGAGCACCAAGCGAAGATCCGCAGCAGCTTTGATTTCTTGAATCAGCTGGATGTGCAGAACATCGGTGGTACGGACTTCCTCACTAAAGACGGTGTGCCGCTGAATGCGCTGCGCATGGTCAAAGAAAGTGATTTCGTAAAAGAGTGGCTGGTGCCGTTTGCACTGAACAATACCGCAACGCGCAACAACTACTTCAACTTCCCGAAATGGGGCGAGCTCAGTAACCAACACACCATGTGCGTGCTGGTTGTTGACGACAACGACTCCAGCAAACGCCTGTTCGTGGTGAAACCGCTGGCCAGTTATGAGATGTCTCCGCAAGAGCGCGAGATCATGCGCCAAGCCACAGCTGCGCTGCAAACCAGCATCCAAACCACATTGGATGGTCAAGAGCCGGAACTCTCATCCGATCGCATCGTGGAAACCGCCAAGCAGTACATCACCAACGATGTCAACACGCCGATTCATGAACTCATTCCAACCGAGTTCTACCACAAACACGGTCTGTATGTCACTGCGCTGCGCGAAGCCGTTTGGGTGCGTGACGAATTCCTGGAAGGCAACATGAGTCGTGAAGACTTTAGTCGTTTCCTGGAGATTCGCACCAAGGAAGAACGCGACGGCGTAGCAACTCGCGAAGAGTACGAATTCATTCGTTCTTTCGTGCCGCACTTTGAAATCCCGGAAGACAAACTGGCTGCTCATGGCGATAAAGGCGGACAAGTGAAAAATAACGGTGATGACAATAATACTGTTATTGATCCCATGTCTTGTTAAGGAGCGCTGATGCGTCTGCTGTCTTGTTCTGATTTACACACTTGCCACCGACGCACACCCACTGCTCACATTTTACGCAACATGTCTCGCTTTTTCTACACGGATGTAGATTTAGCAAACGTTGATTTAATTCTGATCAGTGGAGATGTGTTTGATCGGTTCGTCGACAACGACAACCCTGACTTCCTGTTGACCTTGGAGTGGTTTAAACAGTTCTTTGTTAAGTGTAAACAACACAACGTGATTGTGCGGTTCACCGAAGGTACGACCCTGCACGATTGGGGGCAACCTCGCCACATTATGTTTTCTGTTGAAGAAGGCACGAATGTCAAGTACTTTGATGAGATCGCCATTGAAACCATCGAAGAGCTGAATAACCTCACCATCATGTATGTGCCAGACAACATGTCTGACAAAACCCCGGACGAGATCTGGGAACGTGCTTTGCAGGTACTGACTGCTGCACAGTTAGACAAGGTTGATCTGATTGCTTTCCACGGTGGGTTCTACTGGCAGCTTCCGGAAAAAGCGCGCAAGCATGCGCACATGGAAGACCGCTGGAAAACCATTGTGAAGTACGGGATCTTTTCAGGCCATATTCATATTCCGGGTTCCTGGGAAGACATCATTTATAGTAACGGTTCATTTGACCGTATTCGTCACGGTGAAGAACATTCCAAAGGCGCATGGATTGTTGACATTGATCAGCAGAAAGAGATCAAGACAACGCGCTTCTGGGTTAATGAATTTGCCATGCCTTACCGCAGTGTTCGTGTCAGTATTGATGACTTGCCGGAATCGATTGTGTTATCGGTTAAGCATCTGCTGCAAAGCCAGAAGTTTCCTGTGGGTTCGCAGTTCCGTATTCAGGGCGGACATAAATCGGTGGTGAAGCCGATCATTAGTTCGCTGGTAAAAGAGTACCCTGATTATGGTTTTGCGGAAGACTCCGAAGATGATGAAGTATTGGTTGAACAAGATCTCTTCCAGACTTCAGATTATAAAGGTGTTGCGGTAACACAGGAAAATATCTTTGGTCACATTGAGCCTGACGTGATGGGTAAATTGGCGGGGTCAGATATTACACGTGACGAAGCGCTGGACGTATTGAAGGAATTCTTATGAGAACCTTAGGTGCGTTTAATATGTCGGTGGGAACGTCGATGGCATTGGAAAAAGATGCCATTGATGAGATCACTGTAACGAATACGTTTCTGGTTAACTTGCGTACTTTGGTGCGCAACGTTATTCAGAGCTATGCCGCTGACGATATTATTGACGCAGAAACCGTGATTAAAGACACCAAGTCTGATCTCACGGAGCTGGCGAAGTGGCTGGCTGCTGCTGTAGGGCGTCGGAGTTTGGTATTCACGGTTTACTATCCGTCTTACAAATCACTGCGTTCTGTTTACAGCAAAGCAGATCTGGTCACCGATGAAACCCGACGGGAAAAGGCGCGACAGCAGAACAACTTGATTGAGAAAGTTTGTTTGAAGCTGTGCCAAGAGTTCCCACAACAGATCACTAAAACGGATACACAACTTCCGAAGTTTGGTGGTCGAGGGTTGATTATTACACATCACGTTGTTGATCTCACGATGACGACATCAACGACGCGATTAAAACTTTTAGAATCACACACGGGTACAGCTAAACCGTACACCAAGTGGTATACGAAATTAACCGGAGGTAAAGACCTTTTCTACATGCCGTTTAATCGACTCAGCATTCAAGTCTTTGGGGATAAAGCCACAAACTTTTATTCATCCTCTATGGGTCTGAAGAAGTTGATTGAAGATCTCGCCATTGCGAAACAATGGAACTCTGGTACAAGTTACTCCAAAGTCCGTTCCGACATTAACGGGCTGCCTCCTGGCATTACTAAAGCGGGCTTGAAGTTATTACTTTAAAACTGCACACCCTTTATATATGTAGACTTATAACCGAATTTTAGAAATTACAAGGATTAGATCATGTCAGATTTCCAGCGCCCGCAAAACCAGTCTCGTCCGAAGACCATGCTGAACGATTATTCTCAGCCGCACCCGGAAACCGAACAACCTCTGCAAGGTGCCAAGCACAACGGCGCACTGCGTTTTGAACAGAAAGTCAACGGCGATATCGTCCTGCGTGTGTTCGACGGTATCTGGAGTCAGGAAAAGCGTGTTACTCGTGAAGTCACGCTGAACTACAACGAACGTGGCGTGCTGTTTGATACCATTCGTCAGGCGGCAGATATCAACACTCCGTTCTCTTCTGCGCAGCTGCCGATCAATCAGCAGGCGTGGGTTCGCGGCAACGACGGTAAAAGCAAACGTACCGACGAGCCGGTAAACAGCTGTAACTTCATCATCTCTCGTGATGAGAAAGGTCGTGTTACACTGACCTATCAGAAAGGCGACTACAGCTTCAAAACTGTATTCCGTATGGCGAACGTTGCGGCAATGCGCGTTAAGAACGCCGACGGCACTACCAGCGAAGACTTCGGCATGCCGAGCCGCGCTTCTGCTCGCGCCTGGTGTAACTTCCACGAAGAACTCCTGAACGATCTGGAGTGGAAAGCCTGGAAACCGAAAGGCGGCAATAATAACAATAACTCCAACGGTGGTGGCGGTAATAACAACTGGCAGAACCGTAACAACAACAATGGTGGTGGCAATGGCGGCGGCGCGATGGCAGCAACCACGCAGGAATTCGATGACGATATCGAATGGTAATAGCCAGACCTAAATAAATAGGCAGCCTAGGCGGGGGAAACCCTGCCTAGCTATTTATTTTCAGACCTACATTATCTAACTAGTATAAACGTAAATAATGGAAAGTGAGGCACTATGTCTTTAAACATCTTTACCGTCCGTAACTCCAAAAAGAATTTTGATCGCTTAACAGTGGTCTGGGAGCAGGGTGAAGAGAAGCGCCATCTGCACTTCATGGGTAAGGGGTCGATTAAATTAGCCGAAGTTAAAAAGGAAGACAACGATGCGGACATGGAGTTATTTGCTCCGCTGAACAGCTATTTCGAAATGGCGCTGTCACCTGAACAACAGAAGCAGCTTTTTGATTTATATCAGCGCGGCGCAGATATCATTGAAGACGGTGAATTCGTCTCCTATGAAAAAGAGATGCGTCGCATTGAACCAGTGATTCATGACATCCTGAGCTTGGTAAAACCTCAGAACCTCATGAACTACTTTGAGCATTCATCGAAGTTCATGGTGATTCCCAAAGACCTCAAGACCACCACTGGTCACGGTTACTATCCGCGGGAAACCACCTTCATCGTAGAAGACTACGTGAACATCGTGAAGGCAACGTTTTTAATTCGTACTGTGTTTCCTATTTTCTTCGGACTGCTTAGTCGACTGGAATCCTTTACTGGCTCCAGCTATGCCGAGCTGCTCTGCGGAACGTTACTGCGCAGCAACAGTGTCATCACTGAAACCGCAGCGTGGAAGCGACTGGAGAGCTACGTCAAGCACTCCTTTATGAAGAACACGCAAGCTGATGCATCAATTCAGGTAGGTTCCACAGAACACACCATCGCGATGATTCTCAGCCGTATCGTCTTTAACCGTTTGTGTGTGGCAATCATTCCGGAAACTGAAAAAGGCAAATCCATTATCAATGCGATTTCCTCTGAAGTTAAACAGTTTGAGAACAACAACAACGGCTACCGTAAGAAAGAGAGCTACGGTGACGAAGACGACAACAGCTCGTTCCTGGATGAACACCAGATCACCGAAGAAGTCCCCATGGCGAAAATCACGCAGATGGCGGAATACTTCTCCTTTGGTCTGCGCGATGAGAAAGATCAAGAACGTTTCACCAATCGTTTCAAACACCAGTGCTATGGCCTGGGTATCAAGAACGAGAAGCTGGTTGACATGATTTACGATCGTCTGCCAACGGTGTGGAACTTCCAGCTCACTAAACCGATGCGTACGTTATTACAAATGACGTTTGCCGGCGATGTGTCTGAGCGCATCTATGATCATTGTGATTATCTGCAACTCACCGCGGCAATCTGTTTAGCGCAGGTGCGGTTATCAGAAAAAGGTTACGTCTATCTGCCGTCTCTGCTGTGCGCACAGTTTGCACAAGACGGAGTACAATCCGGTAACTCATTCCTGACACTGAGCAATGAAGATCGCGCACGACTGGGCGAGCTCTGCGACGTGCAGTCAAAGAACAACGAAGGCGGCAGCTTTAATGAAGCAGCGCTCTACGTGAAGGAGTTCTTTGAGGAACTGGAGAGCAATCAGTGGGAAAGTAATTTGGAGTTTGGGATCCTGGGAAATCCTGAACTGTACAGCAAAGTTAAGAAAGGTGACATGTTCGACCTTGAAATCACGGTTGAAGTCAAAGCCGAAGTCATGCGCCTTATCAATGAAATCAATCAGTAAGTAAACGGGGACAGTGAAAGATGAGTGAGATTAGATTAAACCAGGTTATGATCGGTATCGGCAACAACGTACACGATCAGTTCCATCGTTCAAACCGTATTGACATTTTGGAAGACCTCGCCAACCGCGCCGCGCATGAGCGTTTCTCTGGCGGCATTACTCCGGCAACCATTGCACAGATGGGGATCACCGGCGGCGGCTTAGCAGCACAGCACTCTGGTCTGATTAACGTGGAAGGTGGCTGGAACCAGCGTCGTGGTCTGGCGATGTTACGCATGACCGTGGTAAACAATGCGCTGCAAGAAGACACCATGTCGGTACTGGGTTATCTTTCTGGCGGCGGCATGGCAATGGGTTCAATGGTGCCGGACGACGTACTCTTTATTCCGGTACGTAGCTGGACCATGTCAACGTCAGCAACTCAGGACGTTCAGTATATGCCGACCACGTCGCGCATGATCACTGAGACATCACAATTCCTGATGGCGGACCCGGAGATGATTCGTCAGCTTCGTACTATCCGTCCGGTAGACGTGATCACTCACGGCTTTGGTCAGGTAGCAGCTGAAGAAGAAGACAGCAACATTCCGTATGCTGGCTCAACCAACGCTGACCTGAACCATAACGGTGTGATCGTGTCTAAGGGCTCTAACCTGGATCCGCTGACCAACGCCCAAACCATCATGACGCATGCGGCACGTGTTTCTCGCCAACAGGTTTCTCATAACCTGCTTAGCGAAAACATGGCGATGAGCATGGGTGGGATTAGTGAGCAGGAGATCTTTGAACATCCGTTCCTGTCACTGATGATGTCTGCGCTGGGCATGCCGAGCTATCAGGGCTTTATCGGTTTTACCTTTGGTGAGTTGCGTCAGGTGTTCCAGGGCTTTGACACTGCGGTGTTGCCAGCCACTGACCGTAACATCGAAGCACACAACCATCAGCTCGACAGCGATGTGATGGGTGAAGTGAGCTACCACGAAAAGATCGCTAACGAACTGGCGTTTATCTGTATGCACGCCATGATCGATGTGGGTCTGGTGTTCCTGGAGTTCGCTGCGAGTAATACCTCTTCCAACATGGGTATCCTCAACGGCGACATTTACTTCAACCCTGGTATTCCGGCCGGCGTATTGCCAAACGACCCGAACCTGCAAAACCGCGTGGAATCTCTGAAGGACTATATCTCTTCTACGTTCTTCCAGAAGTATGCGGTAAAAGCGCTGGGCAATTCTACACCGATGGAAGTTGCGGTGAAGATGAACCTGTTCGGTGAGTGTGTGGTGGATATCGTTCTCAACGGTGACTACGCCAACTCCAAGAAGAAGGTGTTCCCGTCTTACACCATTAACCGCGCAAGTTCTAACCTGGCGACCGACGAAGCGCAGGAAAGCATGGCATTGCAATACGTCGACAACCTGAAGAATTACTTCATTAAATAAATTTCTAAAATACAGGATAACTCATGAACGAACTTAATCGTCTGTACGAATCAATTCTGCTGGCCTGGGGTTGTAAGATTGACCAAAGCGGCAAGATCACCTGCGTAATGCTGGGCAAAGAGTATCCGCTCCGCATCGACGGTAAAGATCTGCATCTGCCGATCTCCGAAGCACTGAACTCCGGCGCTGACCAGAAAGTGTACTTCCACCCAACCTGCGAAAGCATTATCAGTAAAGAGACTGAGGTCTTTAAGCTGAGCCGTCGTCTGGCTGGTATCCGTCTGCTGTCTGTGTTCCGTTCCATGATCCCGGTGCTGTTTGATATCTCAAGCCGCAAAGAGAAAAAGAGCTGGAACCAGGCCGTGTATGATGTCATCAGCCCGCTGGGTGTGGTGAAGAAAAGCGTGAAGGATGAAGTGTTCTCTATGCTGGCACGCCTGTCAGTGGAAGTAGAAGACAACACCGACAACCGCTTTATTCACTTCAAAATCACCAAGGGCGGCAAAGGCGAACTGGGCGAGCGTGTGTACTACAAAGCCAAGCCGAGCTTCCCGCTGTATGACGTACTGGTTCGTGAACTGGCGCGTTCCGAAGGCCAACCGAAGAACGCCACTATCTCGGTCAACAACTTCACTATGAGTCGTGAAGCGATCGAGCTGACTGTTCACCTGTTCCGTTCTATTCTGCCGGCAACGCAGAACCCGGATGCGCATGAGTTTGATGCGCTGGTGCCGGTCGCGGCGCGTTTCACTGCCTTCATGTACTGCTTCGGCAATGTTGCGGGTCAGCTGAACCGTGCGCAGAACATGTTCCGCGGTGAGTTCGATAAGAAGTCGGTGTACAACATCGATGTGAGCTGGGAAGAACACCTGGAAGAGATTCCGGAGTTCTATCGTCAGGTGCCGGAACTGGACTACAACAGCCACAACGTGTACAAAGAAGGCGAGCAGCAGCAGAACGCGCTGGGCGGGAACATGAGCAATCTGTTCAACATCTCTACTCAGCAGCAGGCCGGCGTTCCAACCCAACACACAGCACAAACTGGTGAAGGCGAAGTCCGTGTTATCAACGGTATCGAATTCAACATGAAAGTGCCGACCATGTGGAACGGTGACCGCTACCTGCGTTCTGAACCTAACCTGGCACAGAACCGTGTGCATCACTATGCGATTGACATGAACCAGCAAACGGTAATCTACGTTTGTTCGCGCATGGGTAACTTCCTGCATCGTGAAAGCATGCAACAGTACGGCGCTTACGGCGCGCAGCCTTACGCTCAGCAGCCGTATGGTTATGCTCCGCAGCAGATGCCGCAGCAGCAGCTGTACGATCAGTACGGTCGTCCGGTCGTGGTTCAGCAGCCGCAGCAGCAATCTCCGTATGCAACCAGCTACGGTCATCAAGCACCTTCTGCAAGCACCGTTAGTAATGATGCTATTGAAAGTGCGTGGTAACAGCTAAGGTATAATAACTACTACTCCTACCCTCGCGGGTAGGAGTAGTATTATATATCTTTTTTTTTATTTAACTACGAACTGTATTACTACGTGATATAATACGGTCGATGGCGTCTGCATCAGGATAATACCATTTTTCCAGACGGCTGATATCTTGAAACGGAGTCTTGATACCAGTTAGGTAAGCACACACCCACCACAGTTTCGGCGGTACACCCTTCGCGCGCAAATAACCATAGAAGTCATTCTTAAAGGCGAACAACATACTGGTATCTAGCTCAACGGATGCTTGTGTGTTTGCGATTAGAAAATCGCGGTGACTGCGGATGAGAGTCTTAAACTCTTCGGTATAGTAGACGTCATTCTCAACGACGTTTGCGGTACTTAACGGCATGGTGTGGCTCCAATATACTTTCGAACCTATATTATCAGGGTAGTGATACACAAACTGTTAACACGTTAGTAGAGGATAAGTATGAAAAAGCCCAATCTCAAGTTGAGCAAGATCAATCAGATGCATCCTGATTTGATCGGCGTCAACACCAACCTCAACATCATGCCATATGGTGACTCAGCGTCACGTCTCTATATGGAAGGGAACATGGTGCCGAAGTCGGTTGTGGTAAGCGGTAACAGTGAACGTTTGATTACAACGGGGTTTGAAAAACAATACGGCGATACAGCACGTTCGATTCGCTGTCCGTCTGATATGACCGTAGAAGAAGTGTTCTACGTTCAGTCAACTCGCGGTGACGGTATTCTCACCGACGGCTGGAAAGAGATCTTTGTGATCTTTAAGAACGAAGACAAGAACTATTTCGACATTCTGGTTCTTCCTCGATTCCACACACAAAATACTTACGTTGGCTTTGAGTATGTCTACGACAAAGAGATGATGCGTCGCTTGAAGAAAGATGCGCCATTCTCTAAAGGTGAAGAGTTCGCCCGCTCACCGCGCGTACGCTCCAGCGGAGAGTGGAACTTCGCAACTGAAACCATCGTCTGTGCTATGTCCAGTCACGCTACCGAAGAGGACGGCATTCGCATCACCGACCGCTATGCTCGTGAAAAACTGCGCTGCATGTTTAAACATGAACGTGGCTTTGAGTATAACGAAACAGACTGGATTCCTCTGAACCTTTATGGAACAGAAGACAACCCACGTCCGTTTGCTCGCCCAGGCGAAACCATTCGCGAAGACGGCATTGTTATGGGCTTCCGTCGCCGCGCTGGTTGTAACCCGCTGATCTCTTTGACTAAGAAAGGTCTGATGCAGCCGGACTACCTGTTTGACAAACTGTTCTATGCACCACCAAGCTCGGTGATGATGGACGTGATTGTTGAAGGCGAAAAGATCAAAGACCGTTCCCATAACCGCAGCACTGAGCAGATCCCTCAACAGCACAGTGAAGCGATGCGTGAATTTGAAGCCATGCAGAATGCCTTCTACGTCGAAGTCATTAACTGGTATGAGCGTCTGATCGTGCGCATGGGTGGTCAGGAACCTGAGATCAGTTTTGAACTCGATCGTTTTGTGCGTGACGCCTACGGTAAGCACACCAAACGTAACGGTATCATCAACAACCTGGGCTACTCGTACAAGAACATTCGTCAGAAAGACTGGAAGATCACCATCCGTCTGAAAGAAGAAGTGTCGGGTCGCGTTAAGTTTAAGATGGCAGGTACCAACGGGGACAAAGGTGTTGCAGTTGATATGATTCCGTGGCAGGACGCACCTCACTATGAGGACGGCACCTACGCCGACATCATTATTAACAACACACCGGCATTCCGTCGCCAGATCATGACCATGCTGGCCGAAGCCACCATCAACTTCATTAACCTGCAGGTTCATAAGGAAGTGATCGCACTGCGTAATGAAGGTAAGTACAAAGAAGCGTACGATCGGGTATTCATGTTCTATGAAACAGGGTTCCCGGAGTTCGCTGAAATCGTGAAGAACGTCATGGTAACGGAAGAAGATCGTAATGAGCATGTGGATTATATCTGCAAGCACAACATCTCGGTTCATCTCCGTTCCGATGCGAAGGTCTACGGTATTAACATTATCCGTGAACTTCGTAAGGTGTTCAAACACAAACCGCAGAAAGTGAAATTCCGTGACGCCTTTGGCGAAATGGTGGAGTCACATTATCCGATCTTACTGACCAGCATGTACTATATGTTGTTGGATAAGTTCGGTGCAGATGACAGTTCTCAGTCTTTCCCGAAAGCCAACCCATTTGGTTTACCGGCGTCGAACAGCCAAGGTGACAAACACACCAACTGGTATATCGACAAAGGCAGCCGTAACATCGGTGAGTCAGAAACTCGCTGGGAAACGGCACACAACGGTACAAAAGAAAACATCAAACAGTTAGCGCTGGCGAACAGTGACATCGTTCGTACCAACGCCATCAAGCGCATTATTCGTGCTGATGATCCGTTTGAAATCGATTGCATCGTGACCGATGAGGAGATCGCCACTAACCGTGCGGTGATCATGGGATCAGAACTGCTCAGTGACTCTGGGTATATCTTGCGTGCAGAAAAGCCTGAAGACAGGGACAATGAATTATGATTAAGATCGGTTTACGTGAATTTGCTAATTTACCGGAAACCACTGTGTTGCGATGGCTCGGGTTCTATCGTCTGGTTGAAGTCACTGACGATGCAGGCGAAACCCTGATTACCGATACGCAATCCCTGTTAGTAACCTGGCAGGGGATGATTGTTCACCGCAACTATAACTCATTCCCGTACAGCAACAAGGAAGTTGCGCGCATCTATATTCGGGATCAGGAATTGGAGGTGTGTGAAGACAAACTGTTAGCACGACCGCTGAACCAGTTCCTGCCGATTGTGATGCGGGACATGAAAGACCCGGTGGAAGCAGACGGTATCAAAATGATGATTCACGTCTGGCAAGCCAAACTGAATAACCTCTTAACGGCGATGACTGAACGGTTTGCTATTTCCGTGACGTCAGATGACCTGATTGAGGTAATGGAAGATCCAGGCATCGTTGATATCAAAACGCGTGTGCTCAACGGCACGATTACCATCGACGAAGGTGAAGCAGAGTTCATCACCTACATGGCGACGTCACCGACGTTAAGCAATGCCATGTTGCCACTTCTGTGTCGTACTGGCGGTACTAGCTACAACCAGGCGTATCAGTCTATCGTAGTACGCGGTGCGGTGTTCGACCTGGACAACAGCATCTTCCCGAACCCTATCATGGATTCGTATGCGGAAGGTGTCGTTAACCTGGCGGACTCACTGGCTGAGAAGAACGGTGCTGGTAAAGCACTGATCACCTCAGGCAAGGCACTGCAAGGCGCTGAGTGGTTCCACCGTAAGAACCAGCTGCATGCAGCGGTAGTACGCGGTGTGGATCACTTCACAGACTGTAATACAGATCTTCCGGTTCCGCTTAAGATCAAATCCAAAGAGTTCCTGCACGCCTGCTTTGGCAAGTATGCTGTTCAGGAAGATGGCTCTCTGGAACTGATCGATGCAGCTTACGCGAAAACAGTGGAAGTGGGTGACACCATTCATATCCGCTCAATCCCGTACTGTACAACAAAAGATGCAGCCATGCCGTGCGGTTGTTGTGTGGGTCAGATGAAACATGCTTATCCGTACAACACCATGATGGGGATGGATTGTAATATTGGTATTTACTCTGCGACCGCGGTGTGTCGCCCAATCGGCCAGGGAATGCTGAGTATCAAGCACTTCCTGCGCAATACGGTTGCCACGCCGTTTGTTGTCCGTAGTCAGGACAAAGACGCCATCAGAACTAACGGTGATGATATTTTCTTACTGAAAGATCTCTGTATGGAAGGAACAAAACTAATTGTGAGTTCCGCGGTTACCAAAGAGCTGACTGACATCCGTTCGCTGGATAATCTTGATGATGTTACAGTAGACAAGCTGTCCTATTTTGATGAAGCCAGCCTCTCCTATTTAGAAGAGGACATCATGATTGGCGGCAAGACACTGTATCAGCGTTCGGTGAAAACCTCGATACCAAGTCGTAGTGCTCGCATGTCAAAAGACCTGTTAGAGTTCATCTTCGACAATGGTTGGGAAGTGATTGACAAGAAGTTCATCGCTATTGATTTGAGTACCTGGCATCACGAGCAGCCGCTGTTTACGCTGCCGTATACTCAGGAAGATATGGACATCTACCGTCGTGAAGTGGAAAGCTTTATGGCGCACTCTAAACGTAATAATCAGTGGAAAGAACAGGAAGTCACCCCGGCGCGGTTTGGTGAAGTGTTGGTGGAAATGTGGGAGATGTTGAACCACAAATTCAAAGGCATCAACATTCTGCACTGCGAAGTGCTGTTGTACGCTGTAATGGGTAAGAATCCCAAAAACGGATACTATGGGCTGGTAAATGGGCACGCTCCACGTTATTTCGTGAGCTTCCAGAACGCCATTTGGAACCGAGGCTTCGGCACACTGATGATCTACGATCACCAGCAAAACGTGTTGAACAACTTCAGTTCATTCTTAGTCAAAGAGCGTCAACCATCACCTTTCGAGGCTTATTGGCATTATGGTCGTAGAGAATAAACCGTAGGAGCAGTCATGCGACATACGTGTGTTATATCCGTGGCCAACAACTACCTCAGGGTGTACGATTACGCTGAGGAATTTGTCGATCGAGTATTAAAGCCGTTTTGTCGCATGTACTTGTCTAAAACGGGGATGGTGCCAGCAAAGCATAATCCCCGTCTTCAGGTCATGGCGGTTACACATCGCTTCATGCGGTTCAACCACGACCAGTCGGAAATTCGATTCACAAGTAGTTTGTTGGAAGAACTTAAAACTTTTATTGGTAGTCGAGGTTACGCACCCAAACGAATTCTTCAGGTCGTAGAACCTGAAATTATTCCTATGCCCGCGACTATTAATTTCAAACCGGGAATAGGGACTCCGAAGGATGACCAGCTGGATTGGCTGAAGTACATCATGGAACCGGGTCCGCTTAAATTAAACAACGCCGCGACAGGGGTAGGGAAAACCTTTATGTCCATCTGGACTGCAGTTCAACTGCAGCAACGCGTTGTGATTATCGCTAACGCCCGATTCTTGCCAGTGTGGAAGGTTGAGTGTGGTAACCTGTTAGACATAGCACCGGAAGATTATGTTGAAACAGATGTGGGTGGTTTGGATAACTTCTTGGCAGCCTTGAAGAAAGGCGTGGTGAATCCCAAGATCGTGGTGATTAGTTTGACCAAGATCGACATCATGCTCAAGAAGTCCAAAGCTGACCCGTTGGCACCAGACCTCGATGATTTCTATCGTGAGTATCGTCCTGGCTTACGCGTGTATGACGAAGCCCACGAATCGATTCATCAGCTGTACCTGTCTATGATGTTTGGGAACATTCGCAAAACCATTGCTAACACCGCAACGGTCAGAGCAGAAGACCCGATGACCAACAAGATCTATGGTTATCTGTATCCCAAAGAGTGTCGCCTGAAAGAAACGGAGTATTCAGCGCACATGCACGTCAAGGCACTGTTCTATCGCATTGACACCAGCAAGCACCGTATACGTTCCATGGCGCGTGGCGTGTACAACGACACGGTGTTTGAGGCTTCGGTAATGGATAACCACAAGCTTCAACCCCAGTATATCGAAATGATGTATAAGTTCTTTGATGACTATTATTATCATCGTCGTCGGCCGGGTACCAAGTGTCTGTTCTTCTTTACTAAGGTAGAGACGTGCAAGATCATGGTGGCTGCGCTGTTGAAACGTTATCCTGACCTGGATGCGATTTCATTTACAGGGGAGCAGGGTGGTAAGGCAGAAACCAAAGATGAATATCGCAAGCACGAAGTGGTGTTTTCTACACCGGGTTCGTGCGGTACCGGTAAAGACATTCCAGGGCTGATTACCTGTATCAGCTTCCACAACGTGAAGTCACTACAGCGTAACTACCAGATGCGCGGGCGTATTCGTCCGATTAAGCAGACGGAACATCCAGACCTGGAACGCATCTATGGCTACACCGTGTGCGTGAACGAAAAGAAACACAAAGAGTACCACAAGTACCGGAAAGAGCTCTTTGAGGAATCTTCCTTGAGTTACCAGAGTGTCGATTCGGGCTTTACCTTAGCGTAGTTTATCACTAATCGGAGTAAGGGGGAAACCTCTTACTCTCTACGGGAGTATGTATGTCAGAACAATTTTCGCAACAAGTTATGGACCAGATCAAAACCTTTATCAACGAGCGCGGTTTGAAGACTGGCGTGCCGTCGGACATTGCTCACTACATCGCCGAGCAGGTGCCGGCTGGCCAGGTCCGTATCCAGGATGAAAGTTGGGGTGAACCTGACAAGTGGATCTACCGCGGCCCGGTAGACGCTGAGAGCGACGACGTGCTCTGCTATGGCTGGCGGGTCATGCAGAAGGGCAAAGAGTCTGAGCGCTATGAACGTGACCTGCACGATATGATCGGACCACGTTGGACGGTGGAAATCCTGTCTGCTGAAGACAACCTCAACTTGCCGAAAACCAAACCGGGTAAAGAAACCAAATCAGAGCGGGAATCTCACGAGGCCCTCGAGCAAACCTTTACTCCGTCTGATGACGTTGGTACCAAGATCGTTGACCAAACTTACGGCCAGGTCAACGACGCTATCTTTGCCGCTATGCCGGGTACACTGGCTATTCGCTGTGAAGACTGGAACAACGCCAACGCCTGGGTGCTGTTGGAAGAAGTTAAGGTCAAAGAAGAAAGCATGCAGGTATTGACTATTAACTACAGCAACGGTGTGAAAATGCCGTGGCATCCGTCTATGCTGGATCTCTCCAGCAAGAACTGGACCAGCAAAAGTCCGTTAGAGTAAGACGTCAGGGGTGTTTTCGGACACCCCTTTCTTCATTACTTTTTAATCCTATATTACCTATGCATAACCTAGTCAATAATGGAGTCACCATGTCTACCCTTAGTCGCTTGTTGAAGAACCGTTATAAAAAGTATTACTTGGACCTGGCCGGCATCAATGCCAGCGTTGTTCGTATGATCACCCCCATGATTCCCAATATGGAGAAGAAGGGTGAGTTCAAAGATGGCTGGACGCGAAGCTACCCTAACCTGAACCTGGAGATCGACCACAACCCCTGTGGTTATCGTCTGGACCTGCGTAAAACCGGCGAGAAGACCTACAGCTACCGTTTACGCATTACCTTTAAGAAAGACGCACCTTTCTTCTGGGGAAGTCCACAACGCCGTCAGGACCTCACTACGCTAGTGAATCAAGAGTATAAAGAACACAAGCGTATGTTCGGCTTTTCACACAAAACCAACATCGTGACGCTGATGCAGCGCTACATCACTTTCGCAATCGAAGGCGAAATAAAACTCGACTGACAATTCAGTAGTCTATTAGGAGTACATATGAAACAGACTATTGATCTGATCAAAATCCCACCTGGCTATACGTCTGACATTCACGAGTTCTGTTCACCAGTACTTGAAGTGGCAATGTTGCGCGGTGAAAAGGCGGGTACGTTCGATGACGATTTCTTCTATGAAGTATTGGAAACGCATCTGGCGGAAAATGAACAACGCATCATTCTGCATAACGCGCACCGTTTTCTGGAGCAAAAACTTCATTTCATGGATCGTGAGTTCGAGCCCTTCTACGAAAAGGAGTTTGAAATCGGTTGCAGACACTTCATACGAGACTTTCTCCACATCAATCAACTTCATACCGTTAGAGGGTTAAAGAGCGACGTATGGAAGATAAGCATAAAGCCGCTGCCCGGCAATATGTGGCAGTTAACGACGGTTGTCGGATAAGCCAAACTTTTACCGTCAAATATGGGTTTCCGCCTGAGCTCAACGAAGAGCAGTTGGAAGTGCTAACCACCATGGTGTTGAATCGTATAGATTCTATAGTGACACACACTTCCTTTAACCGTGACACGTTAGCTCTGGTACACGCTCACATGACTCCCAGTCGCTGGGACGAAGAGAACGGTGGTACTGAAAACTTTTACCGCCGCGAAGCCATGATGATCGACGAAATGTTCAGTGACGTCGAGGATGATCGCGCGTATCGTTCTACTTTAGGAGATCTTGCCCGATGTCAATGCACGACGTTCAGTGTACAACTGATAACCAACAATCTGATATTTCTGGAGCTCCGGTTCTAGGCGAAACCGTAATGAACATGATGTTACAGATGTACCATCGTGCCAAGAAAGAGTTTTTCTTCCCTACCAGTCTGAAAACCAAAGAAGTTAAAACGGTTGAAGGCATCGCCGGCGGCGCCAAGATCGTGTTAACGCTCTGGGCAGGTCGCAGCGCGCGTCACGGCATGGAAGAGATGTGCTGTCGTATTAAAGTCACCCCTGAGATCGCTTGGGATGGCACTAACTTCGAGAAAGACTTCTTGCTGCATTCGCTGGCGCTGTTCAGTGACATGACTGTGAAGAGCGATCGCGACGGCATTTACTACGTTTGGTAAAACTCCTCCTCTTATTACGTCTACCCTAGGGTAGACGTAATAGAGTGCTTTCTTTTTTTTGTTTCAAGTATTTGTGATCGGTACACACCTAAGCGATAAGGGTCATTTGTAACCGTTTCAAAATAAAAAATATTTTTTAACGGTGAAGTAATTTTCTTATAACGACACGCAATTTCAAATTCTAATAACAGCTTGAGCTGAGATAGAAATACAGCCAAGCAACTCGGGAGATTGACGCATGCACCAAACCTTTCTGTGGGATTATTATAATAATGGGTAGTTGTAACATAGAGTACGACACCCGCTGAGTTTAGCGTATCTAGAGTTTCGTCTTAAGAAGCTACGCATTTTTCCTACTTAGGTAGTTACACACATCGTTCTTAAATGGAAGTTTCAAAACAGATCTATCCCAATCATCTAAGGAATCAACGAAAATGCCTAACAAAGATTATGAAGCCGCTTTGAAAGAGTTCCAATCAACCCATAACCAAGTGAGCGACCTGCTGACACCGGTTGAATACGCACGCTATCAGATATTGAGTTATCCTGACAACGTATCCATCCTGAACACAGCACTGAAGAAAAAATTAGCACTCGATCCTGAGTATGAAGTATGGGTGCCGATCCACTACTATAAGTATCTGGTACTGGACACGGCGAAAGGTGTCTCTACGTTCTACACGAAGTACGCGTTCATTAGTAACAAAGGCAATATCCACCACATCCGTAAGAAAACCAAGGCGCCACAGGGCCATACCACTCAGAGCGGACATCAGAGCTCACTGGTACGTTTAATTGATGGCCCGGTTCGCTTCTCGTTACACCGCGCAGTTGCTTGCAGCTTCATCCCCCTGCCAGAGAAGTTTAAACATGTTGGTCACGGCTACGCACAGGTTAAGCACCTTGATAGCGATAAAGCCCACAACGACTTCCTGAACCTGACATGGGACTCAAGCGTAGTCGAGCAAGAGAAAGACCTGCCGTCGAATGTTACCCAATCAGCCATTCATCATGACCATTATGGCATCCGTCCATTAATGGGTGAAGTCATCATCCCTGGCGAACACTTAGGTGTACGTTTCATCCGCTCTGGCGATCGCGAGATCACAGACCTGCTGGGGACCTCTGGCCTGGTTGACATCGACGAAGTCCTGCGTAACAAGGTGAAAGAAGTGAACGGCATTCGCTGGACGCCTGCCACCGATTCCGATGTTATTGTCTATGGTACTTCTGTCATTCCGACTTCGCTGGTTCGTATCCTCAGATCTTATCGCGATAACGGCAGTAATCGTGCCGCTGGTTCTATTCGTGTTTAAGCACTGATGACAAGTTTCTCCCTGCTCCTCCGGGGGCAGGGGCAACTTATCCTTTGGTTACCCAACCCAGGAGATATGATAATGAATGCGAAACAATATAACAGTGAATTCAAGAAATTCATCAAGAACCATAACCAACTTTCAGATTTACTCACAGCCGAAGACTTACAGCGTTATCACCAACTTGACTTCCCCGATAACGTGCAGATCGTCCACGACGCGCTGATAGAGAAGCTGAAAGAAGACCCCGACTACGAGGTCTGGGTTCCGGTTCGTTACTTCAAGTACCTGCTGTTGAACACGGTGACGGGTGTTAAAGAGTTTTACACCAAGTACGCCTTTATCAGCAACAAGGGCAACCTCTACCATTTGCGCAAAACCCCGCAGCTGGACGTCAAAGAAAATGATGACGAATATCAGCAGAGCGTAGTGCAGCTCACCGATGGTTCCGTTAACTTCTCGGTGAACCGTGCGGTAGCAACCAGCTTTGTCCCGCTACCCAAGGACCTCAAAGCTTACGGTTACTATGCGCTGGAAGTCAAGCACAAAAACGACCGCAAGGGCGACAACGATTTCCGCAACCTCGAATGGTTCGCGGGCAATCAGAACGACCAGACCGTGGTGGATGTCCCTAATGTGGTTCAAACGGTTAGGGAAGATAAACCTGTGCTGAACGTGACGAGCACCGACGATCGTACCGGCGAGTTGCTTTCTATTAATAGCAAGCCTTCTTCCGGTGAACACCCTGAGCAGTACCACATTCGTCCGATTATCCTGGAAGTCATGATTCCAGGCGATTACTACGGCGTGCGGCTGATTCGTTCTTCGCCGAAGGAACTGGATGATCTGCTCGGTCCTGGTATGGCGTCTGCAGCAGAACACGCGGCTAACCTGAACCTTACGGTATACGGTTGTCGTTGGAGCTATGCGACCAACGATGAGGTCGCTCAGTATGGTGCATTGCGTGTACCGGCTAAGCTTCGTGCGTTACTGCATGAATATGCGGCGGGTCACTGCATGAACATTCTGGGAACCCGTGTGGCTGACGGACACATGATCCTGATTGAAGGGGATCCGTTAGAGACAGAACATCTGGGATTAAACTATTCCGATATTCTGAAAGTGTGCGATGGGGAGAAAGAAGCCCACAAGGGTTATACTTTCCGTCGGGTTGACGAAGAAGAGATGCTGCAGCTTCGTACTGCTATTGACCTTCAAACAACCCAGACGTTCCCGCAGGAGGCGCCTGTAGTGAATTTCATTATGGGAAAGCGGATCTCGGATGGACACCTTATTTTGTTTTGCACGGATCAAGAGATTGAGTTACTGGGATGGGATCCCAAGCTCGTCAACAAAGCCGCGCGTAAACGAGGTGTTCCCGTGTACGGCTATGAGTTCGAACGCGTTACCGATGATCTTACCGCGCTGAACTTACGTAACCTGATTGCCACACAGATCACCCAATTCTAATGTGCTGCTAACTACTACTGCCCTTTGCGGGCAGTAGTAGTATATTTTTTTGTTTATCGGAACGCTTGATCCCAAGCCACTTTACTGTTCGACGTACCAGAGATGTGACTCGCCTTCATACGAAGAAGCATAAAGACGGTCGCTGTGCGCGATACTGCTGCGGGTAAACGAGTAGCGGTCGCACCCAAGCCTTTACCTGCACAGGTCTTACAGTAGTCACCTTCACCAGTCAAGCAGAACTGCATCGCACGCATGGGAACAACTTTACCCTCATACTTGCTCCAGTTATCGTTGGTCAGCATTATGTCCTTGCCGTTGTCGATAACAAAGCAACCCAACCACAGTTTCTTGTTGGTTGGCCAGAGCATAATGAGTTCACCCTGCTTGCTACCACAGTTCTCTTCGACCACGCGCTTGGAGCCCATGATGCGCAGGATGTCTTTAACCCTTGCACCACCTTCACCCGTAGCTTTACCACGGTTGTATGCGCCTTCGATCGCGGTGTTGATGTAGTCCACCATGTGACGTGGATCCCAGCCTTTGGTCAGTGGATCAACCAGTGGTACCCAGCTGTTGGTTTCAGAGTTGAACTCGATACCAAACATAATGAACATACGTTTACGACAGTTGCTGACGTAGCTCTTGTCGATGTAGAACGTAGCCGACTCACCCTTCATCTGGATCTCATAATCCAGGTTAACGCACTGTTCAACGATGTCGTTGAATACCAGTGGGTCAGAGAGACGATCTTTGTTCTCTTTCAACAGGCGATTCTTGAGGTCGATAACCTCTTTGGAAACCGTCAAAGAATCTTTGGAGCCGCACTTCACGATGGCGTAAAGAATACCTTCCAGGAAGTTAGCATTCTTGGAGATCTTTAATACGTCACGAACCGGCGCCTTACCTTCAGGAACCGATTCACCTTCAGGCGGGTCATCCACCATGATGTCACTGATCCAGTCACGAATCAAACCTGGGGTGAGTTCACGGTTCTGATAGGGAATGACATGACCCACAGCTTCATAGAACATCACCACGTTAAACAGGAAGATGCCAAACGTACTTTTCACCGCCTGCCCCTGTAACACAGGATGGAAGTCAGCAGTGAGGTCAATGGTGTCGGCCATGTTAAACACCGGTTCCAACACATCGCCTTCCAACGTTTGAACGTTACCTTCATGATCGTGGAACTTAAAGCTGTTGCCCTCAATCCATACCGCATAGGGGTGTGGAGAGAGAATGGCTTTCGACTCTTCGTCTTCAAAGCCAATAGTACAAACAGAAAGCAACCACTCTTTGCGCTTGTAAGCACGATGAGCAAAGGCTTCCCGTAAGAAATCAAACTTATTCACGCTTAGCTCCCGTTGGGTAAGTTAAGGGCTTTGACCATGGACTCGATGCGGATCTGTGCGGTGAGGTCATCAACACGTCCCTCGAAGTAACGCAGCAACGTTTCCTTAATACGGTCATCGTTGATCTCACTGATAAGGTGCAGCGAAATAACATCACGGCCGTATTCCAGGAAGCTGTCCAGCGTATCCTGGTTAAGCAGCTTGTTGAGTTCTGGTGCAAAGAAGTTCAGGTACGTCTCTACAGGCGAACCTAAGCCACCGCCGTTGCGCACGTGCTGATAGCCCAGTGAACCATCCAGTAGTGCCTTAGCACCTACTACACGCTTGATAATGGCGTCTGGCGGAACATCCTGGTTATCCTGTCCGGTGAGTGAATCAGAGATCGCATTCAGCGTCACTTCTGATACGTCGTCAATCACGCATTCCAGTTCAGAGATGTCAGGTTCTTCTTCATCACGCATGGCTTTGGTAAACGCATTGATAAAGCGATACTTGGGGTGAGAGTCCGTGGCCTGCAGCTGAGGATAGATGGTTGAGAGGCTGTCTTCGATTAAAGGCGCCACAAAAAAGAAGTCCGCAATTTCACACAGCAGCTTGAGATGGTCAAGTTCTAAATAATCATTATTTAGCGTGACGCCCATCTTATTGATGATGTCCCTTATGTTGTCGTAAATAATTTTACGTAAGGCCATACTGCGCATGCCGGCATCGAGCTGCTCATCTACCACAAGCTCAACGATTTGCGTACTAACCAGAGATTCAGGAAACGCGCGAAAGATAATCGCGAGTCCTTCTTCAAAGAGTTCAACGTGCGGTTCGGGAATAGTTTCCATGAACTCGTTCCAAACGTTACCGCAATGATCGATTACCAATTCTCTGTTTACCAGAATGGTATTGTTCACCACTGTCATACAGTTAACCTTTTTATTTAAAGAGAGTCATAACATGACCAAGAAATTAAGCAGCAAAATGCAGGCCAAGCACTTAAAGAAACGTAGCGAACGTGCCGCCAAGAAAAGCGCACCGAAAACCGAAACAGCTCAGGCACGTATTCGTCGCGAACGTCTTGAACGCTATACCAATGGCGCCGTAGCTGGTCTGCTGGCGCGCGGACAGGTGATTAATGGTCGTGAACTCTCGATTGATGAAGTCATGAAAATGATTAATCACACCATCGAAGTTGACGCCGGTGTTGGGTCTGTGGTTGAAACCATGGAGATCCTGGAGCGCGAAGGCAAGTTGGTGATCTCCGAAGAGCTGCGCGCTACCATCGACCAGTTTGATGAAGACGTGGTGAAGTTCAACGAAAACGCCCAAACCATCAGCATTGTGCTGCAAGGCGAAAACAACCTGCTGGGGCTGCCGCCGGAACTGTTGATGGATACCGGCTTCCGCTCTGAACGTCTGATCACTGAAATCTGTCCGAAAATCATGGCAGAAGCCACACCGTTCACCGAACTGGTAAACACCTACCAGAAAGAACACTATCCGCAACAGAACTACCGCAAGGTAATGTTCAACGTTGCCCTTACTCGCCTGGCGCGCATCACGCCTAAGTACGCTACGCCGGCTAACGTCGACGCAGAAGAAGTACTGGGTGACGAAGCTGCTGAAGCGCACGCTGTACTGAACGATAAAGAGGAAGCATAATGTCTGACAACCTGGAAGAGCGCATGGCAGCTGCTGCAGCCGAGCACCAGAACACACCCGCGCCTGCACCGAAAAAGCCGGTAACGCCGCAAGACGTGCAAACTGCGGATACCACGCTGGCGCATGAAATCCTGAAGCCGAAGTCGCAGGCTCAAGGTCAGTTCGACATGAACGATCCTAACCAGACCTGGGTCAATGGTTTTATCGGTCTGAACAAAGAATCCTACGAACGTGTGGGTAATGAGCAAGAGCTGTGGCAGAATTACACCGCCGCCAAGCAGATGGCTCAGATGAATGACAAGCAGTTGCAGAAAGAAGGCATTACTCGCAGTCAGATTCAGGCGCAGATCGCCGCCTGGGAAGAGTACGTTGCAGAACGCATGCCGGACATCGATCTCAAAGAAGCCGACGCGCGTCAGATGACCATCTATTCCTTTATTACCAATCTGGGTGATCCTCTGCTGCTGCACTATCCGGTTGTGCGCGAGCCGGGTCTGACCAACCAGATGCAACGCACCACTGATATCGCCACCGGTGACATCAACGGTCTGGTGCCGAGTCGTGATCGTGGTACTTTTAAACTCAGTGAATACATGCGCCGTACTTCGCTGAGCGTCAGTAATGACCCGTACAACTACGATCTGCTGCTGCGCAACTCCTACATGGCGTTCCGCTATGCCAAGCCTGGTCGTCTGGAAGCTGGTGAGCTGATTGACAAAATTGCACGTTCAGTGCGTGGCCACGTGCGTACGGTTTCCCAGAACCTGCCTGCGCTGGCCAACATCGCCGCCATTCGTGTGGTGTGGCAGTTCATCCGTGACAAAATCATTATGTGCAGCGTCAAAGACACTTCTGACTTCGACGAGCTGGCAGACGTGATTCGCATCACGGACATCAACACCATGGCGTGTTCGCTGCTGGAACTGTTCTACCCGCACGGGGTTAACTTCAACCTGCGCTGCCTGGGTTCAGAAAGCTGCGACTGGACCCGTCAGGACGTCATTGACCCAACCCTGTTGGTGATTGACCGTAAATGGCTGGATACACCGGAAGAGTCTGCGGCTTACGCCAACATGATGAACTTCTCTCGCAAGTATTCTCGCGAAGAGTCGCTGGAGTTCATTGACAAGGCGGACTTCAAGCACGAGATCGAACCGGTGTGGAACGAAAACCGTAGCGCTTGCTTCATCCTTGGCGTACCGTCGCTGACAGAAAGCTTTGAAGCAGAAGCCTTCTTCAGTGATGTGGTGCAGAAAGAGCTGAACAAGATCCGTGAACAGGCGATGACCGAAGAAGAGTATTTCGGTAAACGCGAAGAGTTCCTGAACGGTCTGGTGGGGACGGACTACCTGCACTATGTGGCTGAATACCGCATCATGCCGCCGGCAAACACCGATGGTCAGCCGGTGATCATTCGTCGTCGTGAACAAGACCCTACGCAGTTTAACCAGGGTATTATGGACATCATCATGGATAACGACGTGATGGCGACCAACCTGGTACAGGCCGTGATCAAGCACTATCCGTTCATGTCCAAAACGTTTGTGGGTCTGGCGAACTACGCGTGTGAGAAATGTGGTAGTCATTCGGATGCGTACGATGACCTGGGTTATACGCCTATCAACATCATGTCGGCGTTTTTTACCCTGGCCAACCTGACGTATACTGGACGGTCGAAGGTTGGCGAGAATGCAAGGCAAGAAGCCCTCTCGGCACTTTCTCAATAGAGACTGATCAGTACCGAGCAATGATACGTGGTTTGGTGGGGAAAGACACCCGCCACGTTTCTCGAGATAAGATGATCCTTAACATGCGGTTGATGTACCAAGTCCGTATGGGATATATCGATCTGGAGAAACCCACTGCGTTTCAGTCGATTGCCTATTCTCCCGAAGAGCATGTGTATGACCACGACTTGTCTATCCGCTCGATAGGTCGTGGTTTTGCGGTTAAGAAAATCAAAGACCACATGCCTTTGGAGCTTTACCTCAAACTCCCACACGGTCACTCTGAGCAGTTATTAGAGGGAATGATGATGGGAGAAGAGGAGCGCGTTGAGTTGGAAAAAGCCGCCGCGGAAGAACACAACCGTCAGGAAGAACTCAGCAAGCAAAAAGCCGCCCAAGGTTTCAACGATATCCACGAACAAAACACCAATCAGTGAGGGCTTCGGCCCTCATTGATTTTATGTCACGTTTTCCCCCCTAATGAGGTTTATATGAAGAGCGATACCTATAACGCGCCGGTTATCGAGGAGTTGGCTCAGGCACAGACTCCTGAAGTCGAGCCCGTCCAGACGCCTGTGGTAATCAAAGCCATTGCGCAAGATGTAGATAAAACCAGCAACGAATCTTTCTGGCGTGGTGAAGTGGATAAATACTTCCGCTACCTGGCCGGCGAGCGTGGCTACAAGAACGACGCAGAGCGCATCAAAGACAACATCGCCTTTATGCAGCGCACGGGTACCATGCTGTCCTACTCTTATCCGGAGTTTGAAGACTGCATGCTGTACCTGATTCAGAAGATGCGTAACGAACCCACAGCCACTGCTGATGGACGTTTCTTCCGCTATCTGGAGAACTGTGAGCTCTCCTATTCCCACGCTGCGCTGGGACAGTACCGTATGCTCATGAGCTTCTGTATCAAGATTGCTCGCTGCTGGCCGACTCGCGTCAAGCTGGCGCGCGCAACGGATATTCAGAGCATGATCGCCGGTATGCGTGCTGAAGCCAAAGACAACCTGGAAATGTTTGTCCGCAAAATGGCCAACTACGCTATCCAATAAGTAACGTGCATAAACCCTACCTCTACCCCTGCGGGTAGAGGTAGGTAATGCTTTCTTTTATTCTCCGATTTCCATGTCTTCTTCTTCCAGTGATTTCATGAACTTCGGCATCAGTTCCTGCTTCACTAAGATTTCTTCAAACTTCTCAACCACGGTATCGTAGCTCGGGAAGTTAAAGAGCTCTTCACACAACATCACCGCATTCGCTTCTGGACTGCTGGCATAGTTCACCGCAATCTCACGCTGCTTCAACGGATCCTTGCCCTGGATACGACAGACTTCAATCTGTGTGGTGTAGTTCGATACGTTCTCTGTTACCGTTGCATACGGATATGCCCCTGCTACGTCGACGTCCGATACCGCAGAACGACCATTACTGTAAACGTCGTACAGACCATCAAACAGAATATAACCTTTACTGGCGTTCTTCTCGGTTTCCAACAAGGCAATCCAGTCACCCAATGTCGGCAACATGTCATTGAACTCGTTCTTGCCACCACCCGCACAACCCCACACATAACCGTTGTCACGCGCAATGTACGCCAGTGCATCGGAGATGATACGTGGTTGACTCGGATAGTTAAAGTACTCCGAGGCTTTGGTCAACAGCGGGAACGACATAGACAGATCCAGCGTCTTGTCATTCAGATCTTCAATAACCCAGTTATCCTTGATGTTGTACATCGCATAGATAAACTTGTGGTTCTTCTGCATGTAACGGTGCCAGTCAGCTTTACCCTCGATAAGGTGACTGCCCTCATCGGTATAAAGTTTACCGTCAACCCCTTCACGCTTGGCACATTCGTTCAAACCATAAGAGTCCAGCTTACCGCCTGGTGCGCGTTTAATGGCATAGAAGCTCATGAAGTCAAGCCACTGCCATTTCGCCATTGAGCGAATCGTTGGGAACTTCTCTTGCGGCTCTAACGGTGTCTTGTCACCATTCTCCTTGATCTTGTGCGTGCGACCACGATCCAGACGATAGTGCGTAAACTCATCAGGAATGCTTGGGTCACAGTAGATACGTTCCAGAGGACGACCATCTGCGTTTAAGCCCTGTTCGTTTTTCTCCATATCGTACGTGGCGTTCCACGAAGCCACTAAGTCAGGACTCCATTCATGGAAACGCTTAATGCAGTTCTCAATGACTTGACCCGGTGTGTCGAAGATACCGTACTCAAACACCGTGATCTTACGAGCCATCTTTTCTTCTTTGAATCGCTTCTCTTCTTCCTCAGCTAAGCCGGTTAAGATCTCTTCATCAGTTAACCCGTTCCACCATGAACGCACCGTTGCAAAGTAGACCTTGTCACGCATGGTAACCGAGGCCATCATTACTGGCTCGCCTTTCTTCTCCATGTCGGTTTCAACGTCGTATGCGGCTACGCTGTAACGCTCGGTTTGCTGGTACTCTTCATACTTATCAAAGAAACGCTGCTTGATAAACACCGGTGCTGACTGGTCACAACCAAACACATAGGGGTTGGTTAATACCTGACGCAGGTTAGCTTTAGGATCCGGAGAACCGTGCAGAACTTTGGTGATCATGTAAGCGAGCTTGGCGGTATTACTTTTGAACTGCTTACACTTCTTGGCTTCGATGTAATCTTTTTGCTGTTTAAACTTACGGTGCTCTGGTTTAACAATCCAGAACGGCTGTTGGAAATTCTTAATTAGCGAGTAATCTTCACTGCGACTACCGTCCGCGTGTACGTTGGTTATTTTAATTGCGGTTAGGTCGTCGAAGCGCTCGGCTTTACTGAAACCCTGGTGAACGTGTTTACATACACGCCCCACGATGGGTGATTTAACTTTCTCTGCCATCTGCTATAGCCTCGACATTTTATGTTCAATTCAAACTATGTAATATCCTTCTCAGTAATAAAATAAGGAAACTCTCCATGTTCGGTATCGAATTTTTACGACAGGGGAAATTGTCGGGGTTAGAGTTCATGGACTTCGTGACCAGCAATTTCGCCGAAGAATTAACCGCAGCAATTGAACCCCATGTTACCGAACGTGATGGCAGTGCTTTGCTAAATGGTTCGGTAAAAGAAGCGATCCTGCCAGTGATCGAAAAGTACTGCGGGTTCAACAACATCACCGTAGAGATGATGGATTTTGCCAACTTCATGGTTGACGTGGGTTATCTCTCACCTGGCAATATTCTCAATATTAAAAATATTGAAAACTGGCTTGACGTCACTGAAAGTACGCTTAGTCAGTGGTACGCCAAGAACAAAGGAAAGATGTTCAAAGGAACCATCGACTACCGCACCGGCAAGGTGGGTGGGGCTTATGCCGAGATGCCTATCAAGCTTTATCTGGGTCGTCCGGTTGGTGACATCTTCAAGAAAGAAGAAGTGCAGAAGCTGAAGATCAGCATCTCTGAAATGATCGCCGGTTGTATTGCTCACGAGATGGGTCATTGCTTCTCTGCGTGTTCTACTGTTGACACTGCCGCTAACGACAACTTCGTTATGCGTGGCGCGCTTTCTGCGCTGGGTGCTGCTAACACCAAAGAGAAACGTGTGGCTGTCATCCGCAATACCGCTGTGCTGTTAAACAGCAGCGTAGAAACTCGTGATGCCGTGGAAGCCATGGCCGAAGATGCTGACCGCGTTAACGATATCGTAATCTATTTCAACGCCTTGATTTCCCGTCGCAATACGCGTCGTGCATTGAGCCTGGGTGTAGATCAGATGTCGTCTGAAGTTCTGGCTGATATGTATGCGATCCGCATGGGCTTTGACCGCGGCATTACTGCAACGCTGAAAGTGTTTGCACAGAGCCGTGTACCCAGTATCGCTCAGAGCACCGCAGTGATTTGCCTGGTAATTGCCATGGCGTTCCTGCAAGTGTTGGTGATTGCTCCGGCACTCTACCTGGCTATTATGGCGGCAAGTTTCCTGGGGACGTTTGTATTTGTTTACGGGGTGATGAATTACTCCGGTGACTACAACAGCCCGTTCCGTCGCTTTGAAGATGCTGTGCGTCAGATGATCGCCAAGCTGAAAGAAGTTGATATGCCGGCTAAAGAACGTCTGGAATTTGCCGAGCGTGCCGCCGTACTGTTAAAACAGTGCGCAGAATTTCGTCCACTGATTTCTGGTACTGTGTTTGATCGTCTGCTGGGTCGTATCATTCAGGGCAGCGACTTCAAATACCAGGAGTTCGAACATTTCACTCAGGTCATCGCGAACAACGAGATGGAAATCCTGAACGTCAAAATTGCTAACTTGTCCGCATAAGGAACCATTATGTCACACTTAGATCACATTGTCCGCGTTAAACAAAAGCTCGCTGAGTTAGGCATCACCTGTCCTTTCAAACAGCGCGGTATCATTGATAACGCGTTTAAAGACGCACTGGTTGCGCACCACTTTGCCGTGAACCCGACGTTCAGTCTGACCGACAAAGAACGCGATGTTTATCGCACGCAGCTCGATCGCTGGAACAACGTTTCTCCGGTGGGCTACGAAGCGATCTACTCTGGCGTGATTGCTACCCTGAACCTGATGTATGGCTCACTGCGTTCTACCGGCCGCGTCTCTTCTAGCTCTATTAACTTGGAACTGGAAACAGAGATCGCCACGCCGCTGGAAAGCGAGCAGTCCTACAAGGACCTGGTGTCTTACCTTGTTCAAGAGGTGAAAAAGGCACATGAATAACACCGTCACCGTTGAAGGTCTGGGGAAGTCTGATCCCATCGATACCATTCGTTTCGACGAGGCGGATGAAGCCACTATCGACATGACCGAGATCATTAACTACGACAAGCAGTTAAAGGTCACCAAGGTTGTGAGCGGTGTGGAGAGCTTTATCAGTACCGGTCAGCTGGACGCCGCTACTGCGCTCTATCTGGGTGTAAAAGCCAAGCCAGGCAGTATGGACCCGCTGGGATCTACCTACAACACGCGCTTTGGCGGAGAAGGTTTCTTCCAGAGCACGTTGAAGGCGCTGGAAACCGGTATTGTTGCGGTAATTCGTTTTATCAAGAAGATCGTGCTGTGGGTCGTTGATAAAATCAAAGTCGTGTTTGGTCTGAAGCCCTCTGATCGTCAGGCTGCTGCCGTGAAAGAGAAAATGCCGGAAATTAAACAGCAACTCGGCGCTTATCTGCTGGCCATGGGCTTCCCGGCTCACCTGGTGGATCTGGATAAGTTCCTGGAAGACGTACCGGACGGTCGCTTTAACAAATCCATCAAGTACCTGTCTTCTAAGCTGGTGAGCAAAGAGCACTACCTGGAAAACTTCACGCAGATTCCGGGACTGATTCAGGGTGTTTGCGCCACCATCTCCAAAGGCGTGAAGAAAGCCAAGCTGGCGAAGAAACGTTTCTCTGACAAGCTCGAGTATATCGTGCGGAAAAGCAAAGAGCGTAACTTCAATTTCGATTACGAAGGCGGTGCACTGCGCGAAGCGATGTTGGAAGTGATTCAGTCGCTGAATTACAAAGACATCACGCCACAGCTCAGCAAGCTGCTCGAAGTCGTGATGCAGCAGACCTACACGGAAGATGACTTTGCCAAACACTCTATTGAGATTGCGCAAAAGATCACGGCTTCGCTGATCACTGCCCAGCAGTCTGCCGACGTGGAGTTCGTTCGCAAGATCGAGCAGATTCTTGCCAAGACCACTGTCGAGAACTTCGAAAAGCTGGACGAGCAAAAGAACGATCTTTCCGAAGCCATGAAAGATCTGTTTGGCTTTGCCGGTACCGAAGAGCTTACACAGGTTGCCATGATCAGTAACCTCAGCAATGACGGTCGCTATCTGGGCTTCTATCAGCAGATGGCGGGTGCGGTTAACGTCTATACCAACTTCACCAAAGTCACGGTTGAGATCTTGCGTATGGCGGGTACAACTTTCTCTGACCTGGGTAACTGGTACAGTAAAGCCAATGCCTTTATGCTGGCTGCGGTAGCGAACGACGTTGACACCATCAGCAAGATGATGCTGGCTGCTCAGCAGAAAGCGCTGAAAGAAGGGCGTCCGTTTACGGTAGACATGTACCCGAACGGCGTACCGAAACTGGTGGCGGTTCCTGAAGCCGAAGCACAAACCTTCCTGGAGAAAGCAGCTGACGTCTCTAGCCTGGTTATCGAAAACAACCTGCTCAATATCCGTACCGCGGTAAACAACTTCGGTAAAGATGTCGGCATGGGCAAGCTCTTGTAAGGACGCGCCTACCATGATCGTTAATCTCGAAAATATCCAGACGCTGACTGATGATATTGAAAACGCACTGACCCGTACGCTGGGATTTGAACTGCCGGATGAACTCACGTTTGATGAGGCTCTGACGCTGATCACCTCTATGCAGGATCCGTTGCGCACTCAGATCAAAGAGCGTTTGATGACCCGCAACTTTGCCATGAACGAAAGCGATCTGCGCTGGACCGTGCTGAACGTTGTGGTGCGTTTCGGTGTGCGCTTTGGCGGCATGCGTGAAGTTGGGCAGGAAGTGTGCAAGGAGTTTTACGAAGCCTTGACGCAAACAGCTGATCGCGTGTATGAGCTGCTGCAGAATCCGGGTCGTGTTCCTCCTACGCGCTACGGTTATCTGAAAGGTATTGTGGCGGGTTTTGTGTGTGGTTTCCGTGACTACGATTCTCAACGCCTGAAGTTTGTCAACAAGCAGAACTTCATTGTGCTGGACGACACCCAGCTCAAGCGTTACTACGGCACCAGTAGTGAATTTGCTGGCATCAGCGAACTCATTACTCGCGTCGCTAAAGAGTACTGTCTGGAAGTGCACAACAGCTACAGTAGCTTGCCACGTCTGGTTGATCGCCTTGCCTGGATCGGCACCAATGATGATCTGCAGGATCTGAAAACCCACCTTCAGATGCGCCTCTACCTGATTCGTGTGTTCAATGAACTGCTGGATGACTTTTAATAAATAAACTACTGCGCCCTCGGGCGCAGTAGTTTACTGTTATAGACTGGTTACATCGTGCTGCAAGAAGTCAACCTTGACATCTTCCTGGACGCTAGGCAGTTTGTTATCACCCAGTACCAGTTTCTTACGGACACTGAAGCCACTGAGTTCATCCACGGCCGAGATAACGTCTACTGTGCTGTCACCGCTCACGGCATTGATCTTGACATCCACAACATCAGACGGCAAGTTCTCCATCAGCGCTTTCACCAGAGACGAGACGCCCACCGTAATGTTGTTGAACAGGAAGTTGTTCAATACTTTCGGCGTGTTGTTCTTCAGTGACGTCTTCAGGTTAGAGTTCTGATAGCCAGAGCGAGTCAGGTAGTAGGTAACTTCAAACGACAGATCTTGTTTCAGCACAGAGTAGTAGTTGGAGTTCACCACCACTTTACGCCAGCCCAGCTTGCTTTTCGGCTGATAGAGCAGACGGGTTTTGTCAATGATCTGCTGACTGAACAGGTCAAGGTCAAGACTGATGGTATCCGCCAGCATGTCTTTGATGGTTTGAGCAAACACGATATCGTAATCATCTTTACTCAGCGCATAGACACCGTCGAAGCCCACAAAGTCCCAGTGGTAGTTGAGTTCGCGCGGAGCCAGCTCAACGTAGTTACCCTGGGCATCTTTAACCCAGTCACCTTTCTGATGCTTGTAGATCGGGTAACCCGCATCTGTCAGCATCGGTTCGCCTTTGCTGTGCAACAGAATAGGCAGGTTGTCAGAACCCAGCACCAGTTGACCGTTCTCTTTCTTGTAGACATCTTCATCGTAGACATCCGGTACGTTGAAGTCATACTGTTGGTATTGACCTTCACCCACCAGAGGACGCACACGGTTATAGATGCGATCAAGACGTTTACCCAGCACCAGTTCCAGATTGGTTTTGATGATAGCCTGAACCGGATCTTTGAACAGCGATTGGTCGATCTCACTGTCGGCACTGATAACGGTTTGCCACGTACCTACACGACGCACCACGATAAACGACACTTCCAGATCCAGCGCAATAGGTGTATCCGGCTGGACACTACCGTACTGACTGAAGTTAGTGATGTGGAGCTGATCGCTTTCATCAACATCGAGATTACTCTCCATGCGGAAACGATACACGCGTTCACCACCTGCAGTTTTGTACGCCAACTCGCCTTTCAAGCTTGCCGGTTGGTTACTGCCTGCAATCATCACCGAGAGCTGCATGCCTACTTGTTCATCCGTCAGCACCTTGTAGCTCTGACCGGAACTGGTCTGTGCCATAATGGTGTAGCCGTTGTTCTCGTAGGTCACGGTCACGGCATCAATACCCACTTCGATACCCAGGTTGGTGTTCTCATCCTGGAAGCTCTGAATGCCGAACTTTGGCTTATCCAGGTAATACATGCGGATAGCGGCCTGATTCTGGGTGGTATCGAACACATAGTGGAACGGCAGATACGCCAAGCTGGTGCTTTCCATGTAGGCGATTAAACCGTTGTGAGTCATGGCCGCAATGTCAGCACGCTGCGAAGCACTCACCAGGGTCGGAACTTGACTGGTCACGTCAAACATCGTTCCTGCCGGTACCGTTACTCGTGCACCGTTATCCAGTGCTACCCCAGAGTTCACCAGCTGTTTAGCCGAGATCAAGTTAGTGCCCACAAAGCAGTTGACGCCTGAGTAGAAGTCTTTGTTGCTTTGCAGCGGCAACTCTTTGGTTAAGGAGAACAGACGTGAGGTCACAAAGTCAATGCTCTTCACCGCAGAATAACCGTAGTCTTCTACCGATCCAATCAGGTTGTTTTCCGTGATTGGCAAACTGCGCATGCGACGACCGTTAACCACACCGTACTTGATCTTGCTGAACGACGTTGGAATCGTACCACCTGAGATAGGTGTATGGAATTTCCACAGCACACCACCCATGTTTGGCAGGAAGTCCGAATAGGCGTTGAGATCGTTATTGGCATAACGGAAATCACGGTAAGCCGGCTTGTAGTCATTCAGGTCAGTGGCGGTAAAGTCTTTATCTACTGTACCCTTGGTGGTGTAGACATACAGCGATACCGTACCGATGCCCAGACCGTTTTCAATATAGATATCAGGAATGGCGAAATCAAACGCACTCTCTGAAGTATCCAGATCGATGGTCATGGTCAGCGTGCCCGGGTCAAACACTGCCTTGTCATAGGCAACGACCATTTCACGCTTCACGCCGTCAGTGCCGGTGATGTAGGCACGAATGCCATACAGGTAGTCAGAATAAGCACGACGTCCCGAACAGCCCGCACCTTCCGTTGACGGAATGTTGCTATCAAATGAACAGGCGAGCTGACGGACTGGCACTTCAATAACCAGATAATCCTTGCCGCTAATAGGGCGCACTTTACGTTTCAGTACGTTACCCGCAATGGCATTGAACGGGTTATTGGTGGTTGAGTCATACACCACCTGCACGCCAGTACGCTCGTTGTAACGGATCTCGATTCCGTTCTCAATGGCAAAGGTATAACCTGCCACATCGACCTCGGTATCTTTTGGAATCAGCATCTTTTGGTAGCTAAGGTTAACCCCGTTCACCGTGCTGGTTGCTGTAGGTGCAAAGGCCTTCAGGTTATCCATGGCGATGATGAGGTTAATAGTGCTGGTACTTGGCGTACCAAACAAACCATAGTACTCGATGTCGTTCATGTTACGCGACAGTTCAGCGACAGAGCGTGCATGCGCTGGGAACACTTGACTGATGGCGTCACTGAGCGAACTCAAGAAACCAAAACCCACCCCAATGGTGAGGTCGGCACAGAACACCACTGGATGTGTACCAGAGTTGATGTTTACCTTTTGATCAAACCAAGCCTTTTCCAGATTGTCCACGACGTAGTTCAAACCACGGTACGGGTTGTTGGCGAGCTTGGTAATCGACGTAATTTCAATGGTCATTTCTTCACCCAATATTCCAGCGTCATGTTATCCAGATTGATATAAGGATACACACGCTCGTAGTTGTTGCCATAATACTGATCGAATTCCAACCGACGATATTTGGATGCGCGGGTTTCATCACGCAGATCATTATTGAAGTATTCAGTGGTGGCGTTAAACATACGCGCCACAGTAACGTTGCCGTAACGAAACGCAATGGCATCGAACTGCACATCGAACTCGTCCTGACCTTGACCACGCAACGTGTTTGTTGTGCGATCAATTGCTGAGAACGCACCTGATGGGTAGGTGGTGGGTACGCAGCTGGCGTTACAGAAGATCCACTCGATGTTACGCATGTTGCGGTTCAGGATGATGTGGTAGATGCGGCAGTCATAATCCTGATAGTTCTGCTTCAACGCTTCCGGGTAAGGCTCAAGGCCATGATCCCCTAATGTCACTTCATTTATATAGTTCAGCCAAACCTCAAAGATATAAGGCAAGAACTTAGGTTGTGACATGTGGAAACTCTGACGCATCGGGTAAGCACCGTTGTGCTGCAGGATCCCGCTGATGTGGCGGTAGACTTCCTGACGGAAACCCGGTGAGCTGGTTGAGACGTTCAGCGAAAGATCAGGGAAGCCATTACTGGTTTTACAGTAGTTGGTTAACGGTGTCATCCAGGCAGTTAGAGGATCTAAGAACTTAATCGCTCCACTGTTCGCCGCGCCCCACTGCTTATCCATCAGCCCTCGCACATAGCTCATCACGCTGTTGGGTTTACTGCGATACAGAGGAAATAACCCAGGATAACGTGAGACGTTCTCATCTGAGAGGTTTAAAAGGGGGCGTGATACAAAAGGCAATCCTATGGCATCGTCGGCTATGGGGATGAATTGGTGGCCCGGACCAAGGATCCTTAAGCCGGACAATGATTTAATAACCGGACTCTGTGAACCAGGTCCACCTTGCTCAGAAAAAGCATAATCCATCATAGACACCAATTGCTCTGGTGTTATGGGTGATTGTGCTTTCGTTTGTTCAACATTTTCTTTTAGAAATTCGGGGCGAGCTAGACCTGGTGTTTTCATTAACCCGGCGAGATCGTTTATATCAAATTTTTCACTCATAATTTAGCCATAAGAGGTTAGTATGATAGGGTCTATTATCGGCGTTAGTCGATTGCTGCTTGACACAGCAAAAATGATTTTTCCTGAGAATGGAGAAGTGGCTGCGGCCTCCAACGTGGCGGATAAGGCCGGCAATACATACAATTTGCTGACTAAGCACAGCGTTGTACATAGCGGGAACCGCACGTTAGTTTCGCCGATCGTAGGTATCGATAAGACAATTCTGCACGCCAACTACATGCAGGCAGTTATGCAAGTTGTCATGGCGCGCGACATGCACGCGGTACTTGCTCACATTTCTATCAAGAACGCAGAACGCATGGGCATCAAAATCGATGAGATCATCGGTGGTGTTCAGCCGCGTCGCGCGGGTCTGGTATCGCTGGCTGGCTGTGAAGCCATGAACGGCAATGGTCCGAACCCGAACAAATTCAAAGGCGGTAAAGATGGTTCCGAAGCACCCGAAATGGGCAGCGATGGTGATACTGTTACTATTGGCGGCAAGTCTTATTCAGAGATCGCAGAGTTCACTCCTCTGGCAATTGGACGTGTTGTCGTTGCAACAGCGCACGGCCCAAATGGCGGAAAGGTAGAACTTCCTCTGACCTTCCGTGAAATCCCCATGCCCATGATGCCTGCACAGATCCTTAACGTGTTCTCTGCGGCAAAACCTGAAGACGGTTTGTTTGCACGTCTGGCCATGTGGGGCGGTGGTGAAATCACTGGGCCACAGTTCTTCTCTGGTAGCGACATCAACAAAGAGAAGTTCAATACCAAGTACAAAGATAACACCGGCTACTTCGAAGAGATGGCGAAACGTGAGCGCATCAACAAGGCGCAGGCGCTTCGTACCGGTGTGGTTTCCATGAACACCATGGCGAACACCTTTATCATGAGCTCTGACACTGCTAAGCAGATCGAACTGACCATTGGTAAACGTTTCTCCAACGGCCGTAACCTGGATGCGATCTTCCGTGCGGTAGACGCGTCTCGCATCGTTATCTGCGATGAGCGCAACGGTGTGTTTGAATTCATCACCAACGGCGACAGCCTGATTGAAACCTATACGCTGAAAGAACTCGAAGCTAAAGGCAAGAAATCTGACAGCGCCGATTCTCTGGAATCACTGGCCCGTATTCTGGCAGGGAAATAATTATGTCTGATATTCGTGAATACGCTTCAAGCGTAAAAAACGTAAGCCGCAAAAACATCCTGACCCTGATCTCCACGGTTGATGTTTCTGCACACGATCTGATCGATAACGTAAACCGTTTGGAAAGCGAAGGGTTAACGCTGGTCAGTGAAAGCGCCGGCTGGGCCGTCACCAAGTCCATTGCCAACAACGTCGCGAAAGCTACCCCTAACTTCAACGCCTCTACCCCGACCCTGACTACGATGAAGATGGTGGCAGAAGTTGTAACCAACCTCACGGCTTATCTCAAGAAAGAAGTCTCGGCTTATAAAGACGAGCTCTGGGCAGGGGAAACCATGAGCGTGCGTCAGGTCTACCTGCTGTCTACTATTGAACAGCTGGATTTCTGGGCTCGCTACTCCAGCAAGCTGCTCGACGTACTGCTGAGCATGTCGGTGAAGTCTGGGTTCGTGGTGGATAAGTACCTCACCAAAAACGAACTGATGTTCCTGAACGGTTCTGCGCTGTACTACAGCAACATCACCGTTTCCCTGCTGAAAGGTAAAACCGCACTGATCAAAGAGATCGATGCGATTCCTGAGCTGGATGCGGATGATGAGAACAGCATGGACATCATGCTGGGCATGGGTGGCAAGAAACCTGAGCTGGCACGCGGCTTTGGTATTCACTACCTCAACCCGAAATACTGGTATGACAGTCTGATGCGCGAGATTGATCTCATGCGTATCCGCAGCGCACAGGAGCACAATGAGTTCCTGGCGATGAAGATCAATCAGGCCATCAACCAGAAAAACGGCACCAACGACGCGTCACTGGACCACCGTATCGAAGTTTACCGCGAGAAGATCGTGAAGAACACCGGTACCATCAACAAGATCGTTGAGAGCTATCAGTAACTGTTTATCTATTACTGAGGGGTCACTCCCTCAGTAATAGTGATTTTATGATGATTTTCGCCATCCCTCCTTCTTAATGAGGTTATTGTCCTATGAGTACGTTTGTACGCGCTAAAAATGGGTTTGTTAATGGTGCCGTAACCAATGCTGATGTCAGTGCCGCCAAGGAAGTGATTCGTGCTTTCCTGAACAGTACTACGCAGGACTACGCCCAGAAAACCAATCCCATCATCTATCAGGAAGTGCTGCGTGCAGCGCGTTGCTTGATCGGTGAAAACTTCCAGGACTTCCTGGAAGCCAACTACAAAAACGGTATCGGTCCGCTGGCTTCTATTGTGGGTTCGATTGTTCTCTACCTCAACAACAAGTGTTCTGCTCGTGCTATCGGCAGTGACATTCGTTGTGCTGAAGAGATCGTTCACCACAACAACAATACCACGGGAGCGTGGGAGCGTCGCTTTATCACCAGCACGCAGAGCTCTGCTCGTAACTCCATGGCGTTGACTGATAACATCACCAACTTCGATTACTATCGCCTGCTGCGCGGGATTGGCATGGAAAACATGTCACGTATTCTGCTGGCACTTCTGGGAGAAACCCGCTATGACAACTGAGCTTGACGAACAGATGGCTGCTATTTCTGTCGTGAAATCACTGGAGCTGATGGAAACGGTAAAAGACAGCCGTGACCTCAACAACATCACGAACCAGGTGTTGGGTGCTACTAACCGCGTACAGGAAATCAAAAGTCTTCTGGAAAACACCCCGGACCATGAGATCTCTCCTGAAGATGCCATCACTATCGACGGCCAGCTCAGTGATCTGAAAGTCGTGGAGATCGATGACGGCGAAGTTACCTATAACGCACACCGCGTTGCCGGCGCTGAACACTTCGGTCGTACGCTGCGCCCTAGCCAGTATCGTCTGAGCCGTATTGCGGCCTGTGAGGGCTTCCTGAGCGACACACTGGAAACCGCCAAGGTCTTTACCAAACGCCTGGGACAGAACTTCCACGACGCGTATACGCTGGCTGTGGAAGACACCGAGTCCTTGATCACGCGTTTCAAGATGATTGAGCGCGCCAGTAAAGATCTCGGCGACTTCAAAGATGGCCTGGAGCAGTTCAACCTTTCTGCCCGTCTGTTTAACCTGTTAAAGGTTCAGGGTGAAGTCAAAGAAGATTGGTACAACCAGATTCTGAATCTGTTTAAAACCACGTCGGCCCTGACCAACAACTACTACGACTACTCTGAGAAAGAGCTGACGCAGATCATGGCGTTCTTCTCTCGCTTTGAAGGCGTAAGTACTGATGAAGAAGCTGTGCAGATTCTGATGCAGGTAGGGCCTCTGCTGAACGTGCCGGCATTCCGCGAGTGCAAGATCGATATCTCTGATAAAGCCGTGCCGTGGCTGCGTAAGCTGCGCTCTGTGGAACTCATGGGCGGTCGCTTCCTGATTGATACCCGCTGGAAAGATCCAATCAAAGTCAAAGATGTGAAAACCATCGACGACTGGTTTGATTCTCGCGTACAGGATCTGGGCGTGCGTTTCAACAAGCGTGAATCCATTGATTTCATCGACCGTGAGCAAGAAATCAATACCTTTGGCGCCGAAACCATTCGCCACGTCTGCGCGATCTCTATCAAGATCCTGGAGAACTGGCTGGCTATCTGCAACAAAGCCATCAAACACCGTATCTCTGAGCGTGACTACGAGATCATCGGTAGCAACCTCACCAAGATGCCGATCAATGAAACGGACAAGCACCGTATCATGGCGATGTACTCGATGATTGTGCGCAAGAACCAGCAAGACCTGCTGGACCTCAATGCGGACTTCACGCGTTACCTGGTGATTACCCTGAACGCCATTGCCAGCCTGTGCAATGACTCCATCAACTTCGCGAAATCGGTGAGCTAATGGCCAAGCTTAAAGAGTTGTATGTCGCCTGTCGTCAACAACACCTTGAGCTGCTTGATTCACTGCAGCCTCTTCAGGGTGCGTACTCTTTAAGCGTGCGCAACGGCAACGAAGACTTCGGTGAATCCATGAAGTCACTGGGAGCGGGTACGTTGTCAGTGGCTAAGTGGGTAGGTGGGCAGGCGTTGGATCTGTTGGACAAAGGCATTCGTGGTGCGGGTGCTCAACTGTCGAAAACGTTTGACAGCAACAAGTCTCTGATTGCCAAAATCCCCAGCGCGATGAAAGGTGAAGAATCATATAGCTTTACTTTTTCAGGCGCACAGGTTGCAGCGTTGACCAGCACTGGTCAGTGGGACGACTTTGGCTCCGACCTGGATGAGTTGATCAAAACGTTGGAAGGCTTTAAGAAGCACGCCAACGATGTCAAAGATCACCTCAGTCGTGAATTGGTTGTGGCACGTAAGCTCAAAGGCGTAAAGAGCACCAATGACGTCATGAACGTCGTGCGGGAGTTTGAAGGGCTTCATTACCCTGAATACAAGCTTCCTCACAAGAACGGTGAATGGATGCTGTCAGAGGTCTTGCCGGGTGGAAAGGTCGTCAAGTGTAAGTTTACAGACAAAGACGTAGTATATTCTATGTCTGGAGACAAGCCCGCTGGTGAGTCTCACACCCTCGAAGCTTCTAAGTCTGATGTTCAGTCGGTCCTGGCAAAAGTTGCCAAGCTCAATGATCTGCATTTGCAGGTTAAAGGATCTTATGCTGATTATCTTGATTTTGTTAAAAGCTGGTCTTCTGTTGTAGAAGAAGCTAGCAAAGGTTTAAGTGAAACAACTAACGTAGGTTCTCAGATTATCTCTGAAGCCGAGTCCATCTTAAAAGGCAATGCTCACGCATTAGCATTTTATAGTGGTTTCACTCCACGCGTGGTGAGCTACGTCGATAAATACATCCAAGACGTCTTAGGTGTGTTATCGAAAGTTATTTAATTAAATAAACTTTTACTTAAGTAAAAAATCTCCAAGGAGTTTTACATGTTTAATCCATCACTGTATGCGGGTACTGAAGATCTGGGCCTGAACGAAGAAGGCGCACAGGGTACTCTGGAAGCAGTAGCAGAAACCGTTTCTGAAATCCGTGCTGAAGTCGCTGAAGCGAACGCCGAAATCCAGGAGCAGGGCGAAGTTCTGGAAGAAGTCTCTGAGCAGGTTTGCGACATCCAGGAAGCGACTGAAGAAGTTCAGGACCTGGTTGAAGGTATGGAGTCCATGCTGGCTTCCGGCAACTTCGACGGCCGCGCGTTTGCTTCTCTGTACAACCAGGCGTACAAAATCACCGATCGTCGTCTGGGCGGCGCACCGGAAACTGCTGCTCCGCGTATGGGCGCAGAAGATCTGTACGATGCCTCTACTGCCTCTTCTCTGGCGCGCGACGGCATGGAAGGCTTCATGGATAAAGTGAAAGGCGCTGGCGCTGCAGTTATCGCTTTCATCAAGAAGATCTTCAACACCGTTGTGAACTTCTTCATCGGCCTGTTCAACAAGAACAAAGCCATGAAACGTCGCATCGAAGGTCTGCAGGCTGATCTGAGCAAAGAAGGCCTGAAGCTGAAAGAGAAAGTCAAGCTGGGCGGCTGGAACGGCTACGTTGATTACGAAGCCAAAGGTCTGACCGGTAAAGCTTCTGAGCTGGCTGAAGTTTCTGCACCGCTGGGCGCGTACGCTAACCTGCTGGACGGTGAAATCACCCTGGCTGAATTCGCTACCGCATACAAAGCTCTGACCAACGGCCTGAAATCTAAAATCGCTGCTGCTGGCGCGAGCAAAGACGAGAAAGGTCAGCTGGTTGCACAGATCGCTGGTATCCGTGTGGTTCTGCACACTGGCGAAGGCGAAGCGTCTGATCTGAAGAAAGCTGCTGGCCTGGCGCGTGCTCTGAGCATGAAGACTGTCAAAGCTGACAACTTCAGCAAACTGACCTCTGGCGAAGCTGCTCCGAAAATCACCAACGCTGGCGCGCTGAAAACCGTTCTGACCGGTATCGGCAACCAGATCACCAAGCTGGAAAACGGCAAAGTTGATCAGAAGTTCGCCGCTGCTAAGCGTGACAAACTGGTTGGCTACATCAACGCTGCTGCGAGCAAAGACGACAAAGATACCGCTGACAAAGTTGCACTGGTTAAAGCCGTTGCTGCGTCTTCTGCATCTCTGACTCGTTCTGCAACTTCTCTGGCGTCTAACGTCCTGGAAGCTCTGATCGACGGCGTTGCTGCGCACATCTAAGCTGTGTCGACCGCGCGGGTCTTCGTGACCGTGCTTTAGAAAAAAGATACTAACCCGGGGCAACCCGGGTTAGTATTGACTTGAGGTTTTTTATTTATGACTTCTATTTTTAAAGACTTCGATAAGGGTACTCAAAAGGCTGCGATTACGCGTTACGTAAACACACCTACCGTTGAACTGCTCTATCAAACCGACAAGAAGGCTGTAGATGCGTTCCTGGACGGTGACAGTAAAAGTATCAAGGACAAGGCTGCAGAGATTGAACAAAAGCCTGAGGAAGAGCGTGACGGCACTGAACAGCTCTACTTGCGTGTTGCTTCCCTGCTTCCTGATGCACCGGCTGAAGTAAACGGCAGTGAAGGACTGTTCAGCACGGTATGGTCATTGATCAAACGTTTCCTCAGCATGATCGGTAACTTCTTCAAGTGGCTGGCGGAAACCTTCTTTGGTTTTGGTACGCGTTCTAAAACAGATTTCAACAAGCTGGAAGCAAAAGTAAAAGCCGGAGAGATCAATTACGATACTGAATTGAAATATCCGTCCAATGCCAAAAGCTTGATTGACAGCAAACGCTTTAAGTCGTTCCCTGCTAACCTGGACTGGTTGGGCAAAGAACTGGACAACCTGGTAAACCGCACAGACGGCACCATTAAGACCTTTACCGCTGCTAAAGACCTCTTTGCCAAAGTGCAGGATAAAAAGGTCGCTGTGAGTGATGTAGAGCGTTTTGGTGCGGCTGTCGCGACACACTTGGGAGGTAAGCTCGGTAGCGGCGAATTCCGCATTGTTGGGGCGTTGTGGGCAGTTGTTGCCAAAGACAAAGATAACGCCATCACGTTTACGCTTAATCCTGTGAAGCAAACCGAAGTTACCGGCGAAAGCAAGTTCATGGTGTCAGAAGGGAAATTCGATGGCTTGGTTGACAAGCTGGAGAAAACTTCTAACAACCTGGTTCGTCTGGCTGAAATCTCCAAAAACGAAGGCTCGCTGTTTAATGTCAAGATTAAGGAAGAGAAAGATCTCCAGGGCATTGGCAAGGCAGAGGCGTACGCAATGGCAGCAGCATTCCGCAGCCTGGTTAACTTCATTGCGTTTATTAAACACGTTATGACGGCGATTCAGCAGGCGGATACCGCGGCGCATGACATCATGGGGAAAGCATTTAAATGAAGATCATACGCGTAACGCCTGGTCAGTTCACGCGCTGCGTGTTAAAGGCCAGTAACGAGCAAAGTTTTGTTGCCCCTACGCTGCACAACCTCACCAGTGAAAGCTACGTTGTGGTAGACACGGCATGTCGCTCTCGTTTTATCCGCGGGGACAAAATCGACCTGAGCTTCCTGGATACCTTAGATATTGATCTGAGTTATCTGCGTGGCAGTATTGTTGAGGACGTGACCCTGCAAGAGTTGGGTGACACCGTGTTTGAAGATGACTCGGTGCTTGTGCCGGATCAAAACGACATGCTGACGTCAGACAACTTACTGGAAAGTTTTGATGTTCTCATGAGTGTCTTAGGTCTTCCTATGGTGACCAACACCGAAGTCACTTTGTCCAAGGTTGATAACAAGCTTCACGTCGAATTCACCGACTGTCCGTACTTCAAAGGTGCGTTTTCGGTTATTTGCTGATTTTATGTTTACACCCCACCTATTAACTTTCACATGGAAAAAAATTATGCAAGACGACGACGTTATCGACCTGGTGTTGGACGAATCCCCGGCAGACCTGGATGACACCCACGAGTCACTTATCATTCAGGGCAGCATCGACGCCATCGACGGAACTGAAAGCTACGCAGTGAAATACCTGGCTGGCGCAATGTGTGGTGCAGACATGCTGTCACCGTACGCTATCCACGGTAACGAATCTGTGTGGACCTCGGTAAAGGCTGGCTTCGCGAAGTCCATCACCTACGTTAAAAATGTCTTTAAAGGCATTTGGAACTTTTTCTTCGGGAAAGAATCTGAAGAGAAAGATACTGAGAAAAACAGTGCGGTGGAAAAAGACAAGGCGCTGCTGGCCAAGCTTCCTTCTACTGCTGAGCTGACTGAAGCGGCGCGCGGTGCTATCGACAGCGCAGCTGATAAAGCGGCTAACATTGGCAAGAGCATCAAAGCCAAGGTTGAACAGGGTGTGCAGGCAGCCAAGATCTATGCGGAAGACAAACAGCTGAAAGAGAAGCTGGATGCTGCGCTGGAGAAAATGGTTGAGATCACCGAGAAAGGCGTTGAAGCGGCCAAGAAACAGGGTCGCGGCATCGCGCTGGCTGTGTCAATCAAAATGACGCTGTGGGCCATGTACTTCCGTGATTTCCGTAGCGTGATGTCTTCTCAGGTTAAAGCTCTGGCTTCTAAAACCATGGCCGAGATCGAGAAGCTGGAAAGCAAAGTGAAATCTGCGGGTGAAAACGCGTCTGCGGAAATCAAAGAGAAACTGGCGTCGCTGAAAGAAGTTATGAAGTCCTATACTTCCATTCAGCAGCTGAAGTCCTCTTTCCGTTCATTCGTGACCGGCGTTGTGGATAAACTCACTCCGAGCTACTTCGCAAAAAAGGCATAATGCCTGGGCCTGATTACGATACGTCGCGTATTGCTGTAGAACCCAATTACAGCACAGGTGGGGGTTATCGTCGTAAGCTCCGTTAAATTACCAGCTGCAGGGGAAACCCTGCAGCTTGGTATTCTGTGTGAATTGTTTTTTAACTGCAATATGAACTTAATGTCAATACTGGTGGAGGCCGGGGGATGGAAGGGGTTACTATATTTAAATTACTTAATTTAGTTATTAGTTTAAGTAATGATGAGAGAGCCATTATTGGTACTCATGAGATGTTTAATAATGTTCGTGATATTATCAAGAAAGATGCAGATTATATCAACGTAGAAGATGAGAAGGTGTGTAAGCAACAACTCACTTCACTGATCTGTATTACCGCTGATAATGCACTGGATTATTTAACAGGATTACAACACACCAACAAAGGTATTAGCAATTATCTTCAGAACATCATTGAGTCAAACAAGCTCATTGATCCGATCAAAGCTTCGGCAACGATCTGTGCACTGGGGAATGCTGATCTTACCTACACTGAACGTTTAGGGCTGGATGTGTTGAAGTCGGCACTGGTTGAACTCAAAGACATGTACTGTTTGTTTGTCAATGAGGGCAAAGACTACAACGCGCTGAATGAGGCTGCTGACCGCTTAGTGTTCTTGGCTACGCTGGCACAAATCGTCTGCACCTTCATGATCTCCAAGTACGGAAGTGAAGTGGGTGTTGGTGAACATTTTGGCTGCAACGTCAAAGAGGTTCCTACAGATCTCTCTGCCAAAGACACCGATCACACTGAAAGCTTTGAACCGGATGAAGTAGAAGGCACAGAGCAGCTCGATCACTTTGCCACCATGCTGCAGGGGCTTGAAGAATTTCATGCAGCTGGGGGCTATGTGTCGACGGAACAGCAGAGCTATGCCCAACGTTACCTGATGGGCGTCATGATGAGTCGCGGCATTATCTCTGATCGTATCGATGGCAATGAAGGTGCGGTATGGGATAAAGTCAAAGCTGCTATGCTGAAAGCGTTCCAGGTTGTCAAAGACGGTTTGGTGGCGATCAAGGAAAACTACTTCGATAAGTCGTTGCAGGAAATGGCTGACGACATCAAAGAAGCTTCCGAAGCCAACAAGAAAGCCCTCGCTGCAGTAGAGCAGAAAGACGCTACCTTAACTGACAGCGCAAAAGCAGGCATCGAGCGTCTGGCAGCAGCTACCAATAACGACGGCGTGAAAACAGCAGTGGGCTCTTTGACCACCGTAAGTTCAGCTCCGGGTGTTATTGACAAGCTCATGACTGAATTCACCACGGTATTCAACAAAGGCACTGAATTAGAGAAAACCTTTAACGAGGTGGATTCTGATCTCAAAGCACTGGAAAGCAGTGTCAGTGGCGACGTACCTGCGGACGGTGATAAAGAAGCCATCAGTGTGAAGAAAGCTGCTATCACTGAAAAATCAAAAGAAACCCGTGAGAAGTTTGACAGCCTGAAGAAAGAGTTAGCGGATCAACGTAAAGTCGCTGGCGCAATTGTCAAGGCAATCAAAGGCATTACTCCGGGTATCTTCTATGCGGAGAAGAAAGAAGGTGCAAGCGATGAGTAATATCACCCCTGAAAACATCAGCAAGCTGGAAACACGCCTAGGTGGTAAGGTACTGGAGTATTTTACCTCGGGCGGTGATGAGTCTACCGTGAGCTTTGTTAACAAGCAGGGCGTTGAAACGGTAGGGGTGGTCAAGAAGATGGACCTGACTCCGCAGTTCTTGCTGTCGATGCCCACTGTCAAACTGGAGAAAGGCGCAACCTATGCCCAGGCTATTGCTGCGTTCTCTCAACAGTTTGGTTTAGGCTTGATTCGTAACGTGGACTACAAGGCCACTGACGATGCCATTGTGTTCAACGGCAACCTGCTGGGACAGGCCACGCTAACGATCCTTAATAACTCCTACCTCTACAAAGGTTCGGTCACGATTCGTGTGGTAACCGAAGCAGGCGGGAAGTTAATCGACAGCATGCAGTCACTGGGCAAGACTTTTCAGCTTATCTTTTTCCAAGGTATCCTGAGTGCGTCTAAACCGTTCCAGGGCAAGGGCAAAGCCTTTAATGGTAACCAACTGTCCCCTGAATTGGTCGACGCAGTTAAAGCCCGTCTGAGTACGTCTCCTTACGTCACAAAAGACAATATCAACATTCTGCGCAATGCCACGGTGTTTAAATACCAGACGTATCGCAAAGAGGGGGAAGAAGGTGTGGTGCGGGTTTACCTGCGCGACGCCAACCGTAACCTGTTGAGTCTGGCCGTGGTTCCGCAAGACAGTGACGATCGTCCCTTTTAAAACATAACCGAGCTTAGTGGGGTAACACCCACTAAGTCAGGTAAATTTTATGTTTATTTTCATAAGGAACTTATCGCTATGGGTGCCACACAAACCACCTTTGCCGGGTCCATAGAAACCTACCGCTCGATTACGCGACCGGTGATCTACGACTCTATTATTTCCGTACTCAAGTACTTTGGTCTTGAGGGCGCTAAAAACGTTTATTTTAACGGTGAAGCAGAAATCACCAAAATGATCGGCAGCGACTTTGGTGATAATCAAGCCAACACGCTTTACACCGATGGCATTTTCCGGAACAAGGTTTATGCTGTTGCCGCTATCGAACCCTCGGAATTCAACAACGGCTACCACAACCAGCGTCGTGACGCCACAGAGATGCCGTTCTGGTTAGACAAAAGCATCGGTATGTACTTCACGCCAGAGTTTGCCGGACGCACGGTAACCGTGGAGTTGAACTCGCACTTTACTTCTCGTATTGCCGCCCAAGAATTCGTGAACAAAATCAACTACACCACCAGTCAGATGTTAACCATGATGACGTTTGACGGTGAAGGACACCTGCCGTTGAATGACGGTATCCTGGAGTTGATGAGTGACGTTCACGCACTGCTGGTAACAAACAAGATACGTAGCGACGCTTTCCCACAATACCTGGTTGAGAAAAAGCTGCGTGACTTCACCATCATCAACAACGTAGCCGGCAATAACTCTACCTTGGTCTACCCGATTAAACTGCGCGACATGCAGATTGAGTTTGAAGAGCCGCAGGTGCGTCTGGCTCAGAAAGGTCAGACCATGGGGCAGTACGAGGTGGGGTTCGCCTATAAGTTCTTCTACAACGAGTTCATTGGTTGGCGAATTACCTATCCGTTGCAGGTGCATCAGGACGAGATCCCAGCGAAGTGGGTAGTCACCAATCGCGATCTGTATCGTCAGTCGGTTCCTTATCACGGCGCGGCTAACCCTGAATACGTAGCCGGGGTGCGTTTGCTCACCAACCTAGGTCTGACACAGGCCCCTTATTATCTGGTGCTGCCGCATCACGATAACTGGGAGCGCCCGCACAAGGCGAAACTGAACCAGCTTATTCAGGTGCGTTTGCGCGTAGATGACGTTGCGGGTGAACAGCTGCTCTGTAATCTGTTTGAGATCCCTGAGTTCCAGTGGGATGATGATGCCAAAGCTTACTTGTTGCGTCGTCATGACAAGGTATTTAACCGCCACGATACTCCGATTCACTTCGAGGTGTACTCGGACGATCTTCAGGTTGAACCCAATCAGCTGCGTATGGATGAAGCAGGTAACATCTTTATCAAACGCGAACCCACCACCACGCGTTTACAACACCTCATTATCAACATCGACTACTCGGTAGAGGATTACTCTGACGATTACTGGAGCGATGCGCGTGATAATGGTGGGGGTTTACTGCCCAATATCTTCCCGTGGTGGGATTGGCCGAACATGCCGGGGAATTGGCAAGAGAACCTGCCAGACGGTTTACCGGTTGACATCAAGCGCAACTGGAATCAGTACGAGATGGAACTGGGGCTCATTGTCAAGAACATCAAAACCTTTAGGAGTTAATCATGGCTTTAAGTATCACGCCGGTAGGTCAAGCACCCAGCCCGCCACCAGAAGCGCCTAAGATCTATTCTGAAGCGTATAAGCACAGCATCGTGGAGAGCGTGTACCAGAACGAAGGATCGTTCCTCTCCATGGTTCCTGGCACGCCTGTGCTCACTGAGTACCATCGTCAGGCACAGAAGAACAACGAAGAACTGCACGCTTTCCAGCCAGGGTCAGGCACCTACCAGAGTCATACCCGTATCAAAGACGTTATACTGAAGTTCCGTGATGAAAACTTCAGCTTTGATGCCACTACCGCAGTATCGGGTAAAACGGGTTCGGCTTATGCTTTCTTTGGCTTGGTGCCGTTGGTGGGCGATTTCTTTATTGCTGACATCGGCGATGGCAACGCGGGCTGGTTTACGGTTACGGCGCTGTCTATTCCTGAATTCACCGCAAACAAGGTCTATCAGATCGAGTGGGTCTTTAACGGTATCTTAACTGAACCAATATGGAAAGAGATGGAGAGTATGATCGTTGAGGACCTCGTGTACTCACGCGACCAGCATCTCAATGGCGGTACGCCAATCATTTCTACCGGCGAATTCGATCTCAAGAAAAAGATTTGGAGCTGGTACCCAACGATCGTTCACTACGTCTACGAAGAGTTCTACTGGGAAGAAGAGCGCACGCTGGCGTTAGAAGACAACGGCAAGCACTATTACGATCCCTACTTGGTCAAAGCTTTCCTTTCTATGGCCAAGAGCGAATCCCTGGGAACGTATCCGCGTTTAACTACGTTGGGTCTGGAGTACGGTGGGAATCTAAAAGCACAGCACGGCGTGTACAACATCTGGGACGTGCTGTTCCGTGGTGACTGGAACACCCTGCGTCGCTGCAAGAACACCGCGGCTATCGTGGACGTGAAGCGTCTGTACTCCACGCGCACCTACAACAACATCCGTTCCAGCAGCTTTGACGGCGTAGTGGTGACTAACCCAGAAGATTTCGCGGATATGTCGGGATGGTACAGTTGGATGGATCTCATTCCGACCTACAACCCACTGCCCAACATCAAGATGGCTTACCTGTTTAGTGAAGACTTCTATCAGGGCAAACCACAGGGTGTGTTTGAGAACCTGGTTGTGGACGTACTGAAAAACGACATCGTCGATCTCAAGCGCATTCACGACTTCCTGGAAACCTATTGGGATCTCCCCACCAAGTTGCAGTTCTACTACGCGCCTATCCTATTGTTAATGATTTTTAAATCACGCAAGATGGGTAAAGTGTTATGATTGAAATTGAACGTTACCACGCAATAAGGTCGCGAGCAATTACGCTGCATGCGATAATTACCAAGCGCACCTTTCCGTTTTGGGTGTTCCCTAGCCACACCATGACCACAGACCAAATTCGTGACCGCGTCGCCTACATGTCCAACGATACCGTGCCGGATTCTGACGTCTATGCACGACCGGTAAAGCGTGGACTCACGATTGAGAAAGCCATTAAGCTACTGGAAAACGTCACGGACGATCAACCATTAAAAGTTGATCAGCCCAATAAAAACGTGATTCAGATCGTGGACACGATTCAGGAGTATAACTCGCTGTGGTATGAGCTCTATCTCACGAACTCTAACTACGGCAGCATTAACCCTGAAGAGATACGTTACCTGGAACAGCTTGCCTTCTACATGTTTGACGACTACGCCCGCATCAAGCTCTATTTAGATCAGCGTGCGCATCGTGAAGATGAACGGCAAAGCGGCAAAGCAGGAAACGGGTTACTGGGATTGGTGGGGTTGTTCCAGTTAGACCACAAAACGGGAAGGCATCAACGTCCGGAGTTTATTTCCTATTACGATCTTCTTACCACGCGTGTGTTGCCGAACATCGGACACATTCCTCAAGACGCTTACAACGTACCTGCCCGCAATAACGTGGACACTCTGTTGCGTCAAGAAGAAGCACGCAAGGAGTTTGGTATCTGGGGGTCGTAAGTGGAAATCTCAAAACCGCTACAGAACTTAATCACGCAGGCCCGAACAGTATCCAAAGCAGGCACCAACCGCTACTACCGTTTGTCAGCCACGCTGATTACGCCGACGCAACATATTCCGGTGTATTTGATCAGTCACTTTGATCGCACCGCGATGTTTGCGTCGTCTCGCGCAGACGACTACCGGTTAACCTGCCAGATTCAACCCGGTCTTTACCTCAAGCAAGTGTTGCCGTTTTCAGACAATCTCAAGCTAGAGGTCATTGAGCGAGAAGGATTGAAACAGACTTCCCGTATGTTTCGCTGCATCCCGCTGACCAACAACGATCCAGAGATGTCGGGCAACAACACCAAGGTCAGTAACCTGGAGAACTTTGATAGCTTAAACATTATCACGGTTAACCTTCAGCTACAGGAGCTCGGCTTCGCGATTCTGCGTAACAGCTTTACCACTGACTCGGTGTTCTTCCTGGCACGCACTGACAAGGCCCTACAGCACGCTCTGATCACAGATGGAGCTGAAGTAGGGTTATCAGGTGCTGATGCTTTCCGGGGTGTAGATATGCCGATAGAGGGCGATAACGCCAAAGTCTATAAGCACATTGAAATCCCAGACGGTACGCGGTTAATGGATCTTCCGACTTATCTTCAGAACGATGACAAGTACGGGATCTATTCTGCTGGACTGGCGTGTTTCTATCGCAAGGGAATGTTTTACCTGTTCCCACCTTTCTTGATGGGTCGATACAAAACAGCCGCTCGTGTATTGGATATCTTCCGCTTTCCTGAGGATGCTACACCAACGTTGGAAACCACCTGGTACACCAACAATAAAACGGTGACGATCTTGTCAACCGGGCACTCCAAGCATCAGTCAACAGTTGACATCACGCGCCAGAACAACGGCGTGGGTAAACGTATTATTAACCCAGATGCACTGTCAGGCAAAGCCGGTAACTTCTACGCGAAAGGTAAAGCCATCACTACCCGCTCAGACTCCATGAGTGAGTACCAGACAGCACAACGCGGTTCGGGCGAACAGATCTCCGTCTATGACCGTAATCCCGCAGAGAACATCTACAAGGGTCTTTCTGAGACTGCTTACAACGATGGTGAACTCATTACGATTCCGTGGGATCAATCCAATGCTGAACTCATCACACCAGGCATGCCGTGTAAGTATTACTTCACGCAAGCAAACGATGTGTTGGTAGAAGTTGAGGGCGTGGTGTTGGGCGTTATCAGTCAGTCAGTGCAAAACGATACGCAGCCGAATACGGTGTTCCGTGAACGCTCAACGCTGTTTGTGTTTCTGGTCTATGAAGGTTTGGATACATAACTCACTACTCTACTCCCGCTGGGGAGTAGAGTAGCTTATGCTTATTGGGCTTATGCCGCTATGTCGAAATCATCTTCTCCCGGTACTGAATCACCAAAGTCATTAAGACGATGGGTGATCTTCTTACGACACATCGGCTTGCCTGCGATATCGTGAACCAAACCAAGTACAGGATCCAGATCGTAGATACCAAATGAGAACGCAGGGTCGCCCGCATCACCACGAATCTTACCGATTGCGTAGGTGAAGTAGTTACCTGTTGAAGTCTTGGCAACGTGAATGGTAATTTCTGCATCCACTTCGTTCGTTAACTTAGTGGAGGTTTCTGTCATCGACTTACCCGCTACCATCTGAGCAAAGTAAATCTCACTGTCATCATCTGATTCCCTGAGCAGTCGTTTCGCGTCCGGGTTAAGCTGATGAGGCGTGTTGAAACAGATACCGCGAGCAGAAGTAAACGCACGTGCTTTACGCAGCAGGATTTGCAGTCGGTCAGATTTGCTGTCACCCAATATGCCATCGAGTTCCATCATCGCTAAGTAGTCATAGACATACATGATGATTTCGTGACCGCGCATTTCCAGCTTACGGATACGTGCGCAGAAGTTAGCGTAGTTATCTTTGTTCGGCTCAATCTGGTTAAAGATGAAGTACCAACCGTTCTCGATAAACGCTTCGGTAATGGTGGTGTAGATCTCTTCTGACGTGACTTCTTCAAACGGACGCAGCTTGCCGGTCTTGGCCACACAGATGAGTTTGTACATACGGTTAAGAATAAGTTCGATACCGTCTTCTGCTGAATCCAGAACGATGGTTGGAATCTTACTCTTGTTACGCAGCATCGGTGTTGCTTTATTATACAGACCAGTCGATGCAATCGCATGACCCATCATGAGAGACTTACCACGGTTAGTCAGGGCGTTCCACAGATACGTCTTACCGCGACGCAACCCTTGGTCTGGACCTAAGCCCTTGTTGATGCCCTGGATGCCTAACTTAATGATACCATCGCCATTCTGTTCACGCTGAGCACGTTCAATGATTTCCAGGAAGGGATCTTTATCTTCCGAAGAAACCGACTCAACAACCTCGCTCTGCTTCTCTTCATTATAAGCTTGGTTGATCTTGCCCTGAATGACATCCATGAACTCTACCCAGTCGTTTTTCTGGAACTGGCGGAGTTCTTTGAAGTGGAAGTCCTTGATCTTCTTTTTCAGTGCATCGTTGATCTTGGTGGTTTCTTGCTCCTTCTTGATTTCGTCGATATGTTTGTAGATAATCTGACGAGTACGTTCTGTTGTCGGATAGTCTTCCAACCCCACTTCCAGCAGATCTTTCAGCTCAGGTGCTTCTTTTACAAACGAATACACCCTCTGCATGAGCATTGATTTTATGATCGCTTCATCGTCCGGTTGCTCTAAGATCCAGTCGATGGTGGAACGAATAGCACTGTCAGTCTTGCGATCTTGGACAAACACATCCGTGTTGGGGGTTTTTAACGTTCCGAGAACATCGGTCAACTCATTTAACAATCCGCGGTCTTTCAACTTCTTTGCATGATAAAAGCAAGTAAGGACTTTTACCAACATTAACAGATGACCCATATTAACTCCGGTGACAACATGAAATTTATTTTGAAGAATGTGAACGAGAAAACCGACTTCTGGGTCTTGACCTCAGACATGGTCAGTCTTATCGAAAAAAATGGTATAAAATATTCCGAGCTTAATGAGCTGGGGAAGAAGTTGAATAAATTAACATTTGATGAGGTGGGTAGTTTCTTTTTACTCCAGGGTCTTGTGTTAAAACGCCTGGGTAAACCGGAAGTTGACTATCCTATTGAGACGTCAAATGCAACACAGACTGCGCTCTTGAAAGAGGTTATCACATCACGTGATGACATTAAGCAGTATTTTATTGAATTATTGCAGCACCACAACACATACTTCTATCGTCGCGCTGAAAGCGGACTTGTTCTGATGATCGCGGACAGAGGTTGTGTGCAATCTGATTACCCAAACTGGACGATGCTTAAAGCAGACAAGTTGGCAATGGCGATCATGGATACACTCTATGAGAACTTTGGTTATCAGGATCTGCACTTTAACGCAGTAATCCAGGCGGGTGTCAACGAGTTCACTCTCTCGAACGCATTCTATGCACTGGAACAAGAGCCTTGACGTAGACTATAGCTATCACTGTTATATTTTATGCGCAAGCGAGTTAACAAATATATTTGTTTATTTCATGTCTTAACTGAAACAGAAGGATTTATACGATGGCTTTTAAAGACGTCAAAGCTGGAGTTCGCAACACCGGCAACCTTATTAAGCAGGCGATGGACCTGACCAAGAACCAGTCGTTCGCTGCCCTGAGCGGCGTTGAGTCATTCAACGATGCACAGCAACAGTTCGGCACAATCTTCGGTGGCGAAGGCTTCAATACCTTCCAGAAGGGCATGACTGATAACCTGTCCCACGGCGGCTTCGACGCAGCTAAAGCAGCGATCGGTCGTAACAACATCAACGAAATCGCGGCGTCTGTCTTCACCACCGACGTGCTGAGCGACATCGCGAAACGTCAGGGTCTGGAATCTTTCACCCTGGCACAGTTCCCGGGCCAGAGCATGGAAACCAAAGCGGTTAACATCGTTCTGAACACCCAAACTCGTCTGCAGACCAAAGCTGCTGAAGAGCTGTACAAAACCATCTCCGTGCGTTACGAAGATGAAGGTGTGAAACTGACCGTGCGTGCTGCCGGCGTAGGTTCTTATGTTTCCGGTGCTTCTGCATGGGAAAGCATGACCGAACTGACTCCGATCTTCGGCATCCTGCGTAATGGCGACATCTTCAAAGATGACGTACTGCGCGTGTGGCCGGTTCTGCCTGCTGATGCAGACGACGAAAACGCACAGCTGTTCATCGACGCGAGCATCAAAGCGCCGGTTGATCAGGAATACCCTACCGGTGACGCATACGGTCGTCAGGATCACCTGACTCAGATGCTGGCCGTTCCTGGCGTAGTTAACAACCTGCTGGGCCTGTGCACCGCACCTGGTCAGCGTCCGTGGACCGATACCGACGATATCGAATCAGCTTCTATCCGTATTCTGGAGCTGGGCTTCGCTGGTAAACTGAACGGTAAAGACATCCAGGCATTCGTGCCGACCGAGTCTATGACCAACATCAACATGTCTCCGACCTCTGTTGGCCAGAACTCGAACGACCGTGATCTCGACATCACGCTGCGTCACCTGCCGGTTACCGCGCTGGTTGACAAAGACGGTAAGTCTGTGAAGGCGCTGTTCCAGGCGTTCTATGACAAAGGCCTCGAGCCGAACCTGAACGTGCGCATGACCGCTCGTTATAACCGTCAGAGCTACCGTCTGGAGCTGACCACTGGTAAAGTTACCATTGAGTCCCTGACCGATCTGAACGACAACAACAAGCGTATCACGCACAGCAGCGCAACTGAAGATCAGAAAGCCCTGCTGAACGCGCTGAAAGGCGGCCTGGTGAATGCGGCGACTCCGTCCATGAACCTGACCAACGCCTCTAACGGCAACTTCGGTTACCGTCTGGAAGTGTTTGACACCAGCAAAGAACTGACCACTCGTCGTCAGGATCCGATCTCTGTCAAATACCCGGTCCGTCCGGAAGATGTGAACAAAGAAGCGCTGGACGACGCTGTTAGCTACATGGGTGTTACCATCCAGACTAACTGCTCGAAGAAAGCCTTCGAAACTGCGTACAAACATCTGGACTACCTCACCTCTATCGATGGTGCGCCGGTTGTTGACAACGAAAACGGCGGTAACGATCTGCCGGGTCGTATGTACGTTAAAGCGTCTACCGTTCACCGTTCGTTCCGTATTCAGGATCACATCAGTTCTCCTGAAAACATCGACGTGTTCGATAACGTCTGCTCCCTGCTGCTGACTGAAATCCAGGACATCACTGCCGCGCTGGCATTCAAATCCGGCATCGCCGCGATCAACGAATACAGCGGTATCGCGAAGACTAAATGGTCTGTGATCGTTCACCAGAACCTCGAGCGCTTCCTGATGCGTTCTGGCGACGCGCGTATCACCGCGTCTGAAGATTTCAACATCGTTGCGACTAACTTCGACAGCATGATCGGTAAGATCCTGATCGTTCCTCAGAACGACTCGACTGAAGATCGCATCAACCCGCTCGGCGGCATCGGTGTTAACGTTGCTAAAGAGAACGTCGTTCTGCACGGCCAGGTAACTCGTGGCAACCAGGACTTCGGCGTGATGATGACCATGCCGTGCTACCTGCACTGGAACCTGAACGTAATCGTTGGCTCTCTGGTCATCGAAGACGCTGCAGACTTCCTGGGCGACGCTGGCGTGTTCTTCAAACTGGGCGGCGTTAAAGTTAGCTCTGCTCCGGGCACTGCTGTTAACACCAACAGCAATGGCGCTGCAACTGGTCCTTCTGAAGTGAAGATCGTCAATGACGCTACTTCTCCGGTTGTGACTCAGGCTGTACCTGCCTCGGGAAACTGATCATCCTCCCGTCAACCTTTTACGGTGAACTTGATCAGCAGGCTTACCTAGGATGATGGGAGGCCGCCCCCGACTGTTGTACTAAGTTAATAACTACTACTCCCACCCGGAAGGGTTGGGAGTAGTATTATTTATGTTTGCCATTTATTTTTCAGACCTACATTATTAGACCGTATACACTCAAAATGATCGACGGATCAGAGAACCAAATTACAGGGCCCTGAAAAATGAACCGATGCTTTAACTTAGACTACAAGATATTCAATCCTAAACGCGTTCCTCTTCAAATCCGGTACAAGGGGGGAATTAGTTATGAACTCCACGACAACTGGGATGACAGGGGAGAGCGGGTTTATATTGAGTTTCGTATTGATGGGGTCGATGTGCGCAAGCTACGGGTTAATCCTGAAGAAGCACTGACCAATTTCGATCGTACTGTGATGACCAGCTTAAAGGCTCGTATCGACGACTTAATTAAAAGTCATCCGCACGACGATCTAATGTTAGCTAACCAAAACATTTTCTTTGTAGTAAACATTACGAATCAAGAACTCGGTCGTAAGAATTCAGTACACAGCGAGTTGTTGGGTTTCACTCTTTACCTGGGCAAGTTCGATCGTGAAGTACATGCGTTGAACACGCCCAGCGAAGCGTTAGACAATATTGCCGATACAGCCAACGTCAGCAATAGCGTTAACGCATCCATTAAGTTAATTGACCCAGAGCGCCGTTTCAGCAATCTGTGGACAAACGTTTTTGGTCGTGCGGTAAAGGTGGATGCAGTGAGGGTGTCAGACCAAACGCCAGGTCTGTACTTGTTTTGTGAGGGCGAGGATGTCGACGGGATTCAGTGTTATTTCACGTTCGACGAAATTGATAATAAAATACTACAGCAATATGGTATATTCATGAGTGAACAAGATGCACTATTGGGAGGTAACACTGACGAGCTAATCCGCACTCGCAAGAGTCTGGATAACGTCAAGAAAGAAAACCGTGACCTAATGACAATGCTGTCTACCCAACGCACACGCATTGGTGAGTTAATCCAACGAGTAGCGACCGTTACAAATGAAGTTGCTGTACTTAAAGCTGAAGTAACCAAGAAGGATCTGGAACAGAAGTTCTTCGAGAAGTTAGAGAAGAAGAAAGCAGGCATGGATACGTTGGGAGGATACGTTAAGAATGCTTCGATTGTTTGTAGCGCGTTGCTGAGTATTTACAAAACAGTGACATGACACAAATGGAGGGTTGATGCAACCGAAACTGGTAGAGGCAGTTGATGCCACAATGCCGAGGTTCAACAAGTCAATTGTTGAAGGGTTCCATCTCCGAGAGTTTGAGGGCGGATATCGTTATCTTAACTATATCTATCGATTAATCTTCAAAGACGTTGAAAAGAAAGGCGTGATCTTTGATGGCATCAGTCGAATGAAGCCAAAGGAATATATTACATTCCTGCGTAACCGTCAACCTAAGGTTTACGACACGCACAAAGAGAGCTACTATCCTGTCACCGTCAATTTCTCCTGGCGCGATCCCAAGAGCGGTGAAGTTAAACCGTTCCCGCCGATTGTCACGATGCTGCTGTATTGTGATCGTTATGGCGATGTGTGGATCCGCGATAGTCAGTACTCGTTGCAGATGGTTATGGCTGAACGTGGCCTGAGTGTAACGAAGAAAAGTCTATCTTCTTTAAGGTGTTGAGTTTCAAGACAAAGATCGGTGCGGAATTCTTCCGTTTCGACAAGGTACATACCGAGCTGAGCAATCTGCCACGTTCTACCATTGACTTGAACTTAGCCGCCAACCGTTTTTATAGCCCCAGCGAGTCCCGAGCCATTACCAGTAAGAAAACCCCGTTCCCTCTGTTGAGCTGGTATATCTTCGGTAACTTTGGATTCAGTGAGGCCATGCGTCTTTATGGCGAATGCGAGTATGAAATTGGGCCGGTAGAAGTATTGACAAAACGTTGTCTTCCAAAAGATCGCTGGGAGATATTTACGCGTAGTGGCAGCTCCAACAACAAGTTCCTCGGTGACTTTATTCCGTTGGATTTGGGCATTGCCTTGCGTAATAAAAACGAAAAGCGTAAAGAGCTGTCTAGCATGGGCGTTCAGTATGCCGCCGCACTGTTGTTCGTGATCTCGTGCATGCCGTCTTATTTTGAGATGGATGACATTGATGACAAGAACTACTGGCGATTACTGATTGGGCGCTGCTCGGTGAAGCCGGGTGACCCAAATGATTATGTGCTGCGTCTGATGGACGAGCATTTTGATTCCATGAATGATTTGCTGGAAGAAGATTCCATTCGTAAGTTTGCAAGCCAATCGGTTTACGTTAAAGATATGTTTGAGCTCTTCAACTATATCATCGCGAACCGCAGTGAGATTGTGCAGACCACTGACCGTGGTAGCGCGTTGAACAAAGAGCTGGCAAGCATGGAGTTTACCTTCGACGGTTTGAGCACGCTGGCAAACCAGTTCAAGCACTTCATCAAGAACAACTCTGAACTCAGTTATCAGAAAGTCAAGAACTTCCTCACAAACAGTAGCATTAAGCTTCGTTCTATCGACAATGCACGTTTGGCAAATATGATCTTGGAACCGACTCCAACGGACAACCCGTTCTCGGAATACATGCTTGGCGTAATGGCTCAGCACAAAGTGTTCACGGGTAAAAGGAAGCAGGCTTCAGGTGACTTTGACGTGCACGACACGGCTAACCTCACAAACGCGACCATGCCCTTTATTTTCAGTTACCAACGTGTAACCAAACCAGACCCCGATGCCAGAGGCTTCTTAGCCCCTTGTGTGTATACCATTAGTGGTAACCTCACTGGTATTCGTCCGGAGCGGATTCCGTTGGCTGGGGCCACGGAGACGCGTTTGAAAATTAGGGAGTCGCGTACGTACACTCAACAGGATTAAAAATGGCACTCTCACCTCGTTACACTGGATCAGTACAACCAACTGCCGCAGCTCCGGGACCGGGACAACCCAACGCTGCCGCCAACCCACAGCAAGATGCCCTGGGTCTGGTAAAGCAGTTGGTCAGACAGTCGTCGCAGCCCACGAATTTCGACCCTGTCTATAATAACATTTATGAAGATAAAACTTTACAGGAGTTTAAACAACAGTCAGCAGAGAATAGCGAAGAACAAATCGCCTACTTCCGCCAGCACGCTTCGGTGTATGTGGTGCAGTTTGTTCAAGAGGTAAAAATCTATCGTCACGGACTTATGTACGCAACATTCCGCGACATCGTAGACAACTACCCCGCTATCAACACCGTAAGCAGCCAGGTCAAGAAAGAGTACATCAAAGTACTGACCGACCGTATTGATCTGCTGGATACGATCGCTGTTCGTACGTCCGTGTGGTTTGGCTGGATCATGGCCGAAATCATTAAGCGTACTGATGGCAAGCCGCCCCGCGCTGAAGTACTGAACGCGGTTAAAACAGCCACCGTTAACATTCTGAACCTGGAAATCGTAACGTGGCTGAACGGCTCTAGTAAAGCCGCTGCTTTCCTGTATAACCCTACACAGGAGATCAGTGATCTGGTAAATAAGTTTGCTCGTCGTAAAGAAGTCGCATCACGGGTGTTTCAGTTCTTTGAAGAAACTTCTCCGTACGATGCAGCTAACTTTTCAGGCGACCGCATGAGCGAAGGTAACATCACCAACATCATGCCGGAAATCGCCAGACTTGGCATCGATCAACGTTTACCAGCGGATAAGAACAGTGGTATCACCGACATGACGGGACGTTATGTACCGGACTACCACGACGGGATGAATGCGGAAGAGCGTGATCTACTGCGGATCTCTTTTGACCTGATGCGTAAACACAATCAGGGACCAGGAGATTACAACCAGGCACCACCTCCTCGCCAAAACCGGGACAGTTACGAAGACTTGAACATCTACGGAACGAGCGGTCAACGTTACCGTACGGATATTGAGAATATCGATATCCACAACCGTCATCTGTTTGATCTGCGCAGTTACTTTACCGCAACTGCCTGTGAGAACTGGTACACTGTAAGAGAGGGAGATTGGAACTTCCTTAAACGTGCAATGAAACGTCGCGGTCGTATTCGTGCTGAAGACACCATCACCAAAGGGTGTGTGCGGTTTGTAGAATATGATTTCGATCACGAGAACTCGTTCCCAGGATGGCGGACGCGGACTATTCGTTTCACTGACCCAGCGGAAAAACAAATGATTCTGTCTGATCCTGATAAGTTGTTGCCTCTGCTGGACGTCGACACTTTCCAAAACAAGACAGTAGTACTGCCTGTAACGGAAGCAAAGGCGTTCTTCGATGAGGAAGGTAGAAAGTTAGGTCCTGATGCTGAAGTCTTCGAGAAACTGCGTGAACCTGGTTTTGATTTCCGCGTGATTGACAGTGGCGATAAACTGCGCACTGGCAATAGCAAAGATATCCTTGACCGCATGCTGGTATCCGGAAGTTCACTGGCAGAAGAAACCGAAAAACCTGTGGCTGTGCTGGGTGAATTCGAAATCACCGGTCGTCGTCTGTTTGCTACTCGTCAACAGCGTGATGGTGTTATCGCTCGTTTCCCTATGCTGTTCCAGGGTAACGAAAGTAACCAAGATAATTCCTACTTCGGGATTATCGACAGCATTGCGCGCCAGATGGCACGCTCACCGATTGACAACGATGATACGCCTGATGAATATCGCTTTGATAACTTCATCAGTCAACGCCTGACGCTGGATATCAATGACTGGCTGGTTAACGCCTGCGGCTATGTGCTCAACCAGTACGATGGTGAAGTGTTAAACGTTGACAACATCTTGTTGGACTACCAGGAGCTCAAAGCCGTTCTTCTGGAGAAAGACAAGGAAGTGTATGACATCCTTAATCAGACCGGTCGTGATTCGCTGATCAAGTCTCAGCTTGAGATCTTTGAAACGCCTACCGCACCTACTGAAGAGATGTCAGTCACTGAGCGTGAAGAGCACATGATGTCGCTCTATCGCAGCCGTAAGTACCACAGCATCGTAATCTGGAATGAACCGGGTCCTAAACCAACCCAGGGCAAACCAATTACTCTGCGCCGTAGCAACAACCCGGAGTTCTTTAGTTTGGTCGACACTCTGCGCGCTCGCGTACAGGGTCAAGGTCAAGTGCTGGACACACAAAGCATCTTCGTGATGTATAAATATAGCCATGACATCTTCATGGTAACGCCGACTGTTTATGATGATAACGTTGTGACGATCCGCACGGTCAGACCAACGCGTACCTTCTTAAGCCCGGCCTTTGGGTAACTCTTAGAAATAACTCCTACTCCTACCCGCGAGGGTAGGAGTAAGGTTGTTTCTATTTTTTTGTTTCAATTAACCAAACGGATTGCTTTCACCTTTCTTGCTATCAGAGAGTTTTGTTGCATCGGCACTGACTGCAGCGTCATCTTCTGGTTTAGTTTCAGCGTTCTCGTCTTCTAGCGGCACATCATCCTTGTTTTCATCGTCTGGCTTATTCTCATCATCCGGTGCGTTATCCAGGTTCTGATCATCAGCATTTTCATCGACGTTGAGATCCGACGTGTCGTTGTCGTCTAACGGAGGTGCGTCGTCAGTAGGCGGTGTTTCGCCATTGTCTGTTGGTGTAGCAAATGGGTCGGCTGGCGGAGTTTCCTCTTCTTGACTTTGACCAGTCTTGGTTTGGAATTTCTCCAGCGCATTCTCGATCTTCTTGCTGAGCGTGCCGAACGACTTCGTACGTTCTTCAAGATCACGAATAGCCATGTTGCCCAGGAACGCGTAAAGCGAACTGTTCTGCGTGGCCACGCTTTCCACAATGCTCGCCATACCACCACCAGATGGATCGTCAACAGCATCGTCAAACGGAGACGGAATGTTCAAGAGTTTGTGCGCCTTCTGATACAGGTACGCCTTGACCATGCCCTCAACTTGTTCTTTGCTGTATTCGCCCGAGATGTTCAACGTTTCAGTTGCTTTCTCAATCATGGCAACTTTACCGTTGGCTTCCCACCACTGGTTAACCAAATCACCCGCGGTGCTCAGACCCTCTTTGAGCTTAGCCGCCTGTTCCATTACCGCAGGAGCCGGCAGTGAACACTCAATGTTGTTCAGGAAGTCTTCCAGGATAGTTTCGATCTTCTCGGCTTCGTTTGCACCTTCGATCTCGATATCTTTATTGTCTGGCTTCCAGAGGTTCTTGTGGGCGTTGATGGTTTGGATAAGAGACAACAGCAGAGGCTGATTTACGCGCACGTATTTACGCTGACGCTCAATCACAAAGTCCGCAATCTGTTCCTGCCAGTTCAAGGCCTGGTTGTACACCAGTCGGTGTTCATTCAGTGCTTCAATCTGGAAGTTGTTGTTTTCATCCGCAACGTCCAACCAGCTACGTGGCAGCATGAAGTAGTTGGCGATCTTGTTCAACACTTCATTGCGACTATCGGTATCCACACGGCGGAAGTGCTGCTTCTCCTGAGGCTCCACCGTGATGTTAGGAACCGGCAAGTACGGGTTTTCACCCGCATCCACTTCCAACGTCAAGGAGAGTTCACGGAACGCATCAACCAGCACCGGAATACTCATCTGGTTTGTTGCCAGCACGTTATAGAAACGCGGGTTAGCACGGAAGAAGACTTCACGAGCCATTGCAATCGTACGCTCTGGGTTCGGGTCATCTTTGTTCAGCACAATACGCATCTTGTTAGAGCTTTGTGCGGCTTCCATGTTGGCCATGGCATCTGCCAGATCCATTGCTGCTAAGCGCGCAATGTGCATCTTTGCTGCTTGCGTCAGCGACTGACCCACACCCAGTGCATTGTATTTAAACGCTGCATAAGTTACGCATTCACCCGGAACATACAGAGCACGGATACCCTGACCACGGAACATACGTGCCAGGAAGATCTTGTTGGTTTCCTCATCGAGGTCCACAGAGATCGTACCAGAACGACCCGAAATCACTGACTTCATAAAGGATTCAATAATGATGCCCTTACTTAACTCAGCAAACTCGCTCATGTCGAAGTCACAGTCTTTGCCCTGCTGAATCTGCTTCAAGTTATCAATCAGGGAGTTAGAGCTACCCTGCTGGTTCTTGTTGCCGATGCTGTCAGACTGTTTCTTGGAGCTCTGGTAATACTGGAAATCCGTAGTCGGGTTCAGGAACTCACCGGTGTCAGGATCAAACAGAATTACGTAGTCTTTCTTCTTACGCACATTCCCGTTGATATGAATCGGAATGATAGCCGCAGAAGGAACATGCCAGTCAATAGGCGTGCCGTAGTTCTGGACACCAAAATCAGTATCCTGTTTCACAAACTGCATGAACTGGTTAGCCGCGCGACGATGAGGGAAGATCTCGTTTTGCAGACTGTTCAGCGTGCCCATGGACATGTTGGTGGTTTTGGACTTCGGCTGCTGTGGACGCTTGGCCGATTTGTCGCCAGGCTTGGTAACTGTTTTGTCACGTTCATCTTCCGGCGCATCCTGATTACTCAGCGTCTTTTGAATCAGTGATGCAAAGTCCTCGTTGCCTGCGTAGAACTGTTCATTGAACTTCTTACGCTTCTCCGCCAACAGGTTAGTCGCCAGTACTGCCGGGTTATCCGTAAGGGTGATATCGAAACCAGTACCTTCGAGAGGTGTGCCTTTCAGAATATCAAACTCTGGCTGACTGGAGGTTTTAACGTTTTGCATGGAACCCATGACAGATTCCAAACCCGCCACGTTAAACACATTATCAGACTTATCATCCGCAGGACGCACGTAGTTACCGACGTTCATCACGCGCAGTTTCTTCGTGGTCCGGTCAAAGGTAAAGTTACCCTGCGACTGTTGGTAGGTGTGAGCAGCTTTCAGATCTTCACTACCTGAACGCTCTACCACTTCCATGCCGTTGATCAAATAATCCAAGGAAATGCGGCTCAGCGTCAGTGTGGCATAGCTACCGGTGTTCCAGAGCATGTCATCAATCTGTTCGCGCAGTTCGTCTTCGATTTTATAGTCGTTTGTAAAGTAATCTTTCCAAACCTTTAATAATGCGGTATGCAACGGCGTATTTTTGTAACGAGATGCCCGCGTCGAGTAGTCCAGGATATTTTTCTGTTTCCCGTTGGGATACAGCAGCAACGAAGACCAGATCAGCTCAGCACGGTCGATATAGGGCGTAATTGCACGCAGGTCATGCGCGGCATTAATGTTGTTAGCAATGATGTTGCTTATGCGTTCGAGCTTGTGCGGCATAATCGCATTACGCTCATTTCCCGCAGTGAGTTCGTTTGCTTCCGGGGAGCGTCCGTTCTTTGGTACAGCATTGCGAAGCGTTGCTGCGACCAGGGGGTTAACCGATTTCACCTTATCGCGCAAGCGAGAAAGCTGTGCGCGGGTGTTGCCTCTGGTCATATCTCGACTTTGGACCATTATTAGCCTCTTTTTTGGAAACAAAATGAATAGAATAGATCTCGATAATTTCTATTCCGACACTTTCCAACTCACTCGAACAATGGTGGTAAAGATAGAAGCCATTGCAGAGCGTGAGAATCAAGTGTTGGAAAAGGCCGGACACACCGTTCTTAATGACAAGCGCACTTGGCGCTATTACATGAATTTAAACGGGGATTACCACGAGACTGATGAAGTCATGACGGTGATTTCCTTGGACACTGGTGAAGAGATACCGTTTACCAAAGAGACGATGGCTCAGCATCTTCTCACCTACCGTCAGTATCTAAAGAGCGGCGACCTGTATAAGCGCCTGACTGAAACCTATGACGGACAGACCGTTTTAATTAACGGAATTCTGTTTCCGATTACATATGATGTTTCTATTGCCGCCCCGAACTATAAGATTCTTCGCTATAATGAGAGTCTGGTTCTGTGGAATGAAGAACAGCTGATTCCTCAGGTGCAGCGCTGGATTAACGGCAACGCTCCTGCAATGTTCGAAAACGAATACCACGTCACTGAAGACCTCATGCTTCACCAGATGGTGGTAGAGCTTTATGCCGGCATTACTCAATGTATACACCTGACGCGTTTCCAGGCTATTAAGACTCGACACGCGCATGACTTCTATATTTGGAGTCACATTGATTCATTCGGTGAGTTTTCTGTTTATAAGAACTCACTGAACCAAGAACAGGTGATGTGGTTACACCGCAACATTGAGTGGATCAACAACAACGCCGGTAAAGAGTTTACGTTTGATAAACTCATGGAAAAGCTGCTGACTATGCGGAAGATTCCCATCGCGAAATATGAGATGGTGTTGAACACGCAGAAACAGTTAGAGGATCTGGTGCCCACGCCTCAGTGGAAGCGAACTCAGTTAAACATGAACGAAGACAAGCAAATCACGCCGGTCTACTTCAACACTGAGAAGCTCATTGAGAAAGAACGCCCGATGGCGGTGGACAACACCCTGATGACCTCTATCTATCAGGAAGAAGCAAACTTCGAAGGCACGTACAGTTTACACAATGACTTGCCGACCAAGGTGCTGGAATCTGAGATGGCGGACTACACCAACCGTCACAGCGACACCATGATGACCGTGGTGTTTAACCAGTGGATCTACCTGGCAGGTAAAGGCGTCTATCAGGTTAACATGGCGGTGGTGAATCCCAAAGATGGTCGTCTGCTGCGCCTGGATGCCAAGGATGCATTTACCCTGTGGCGTTACATCACGCGCCTGGCTGCTGGTCACCAACTGGAAACCATTGAAAACGCTTTTTATCACAACGTGATGCGGTTAACCCCGCCCACTGTGAAAGAGTTACGTCGCGTGGGATTAGGAAGCAAATACATCACTGACGCCGTAGCTAACAGCATCCGCGATCAGTTTGTTGACATTGTTTCCGTGGGGTCGTCAGAAGAACTGCTAAACGTTTCTAAGAGCATCTATATTGCGATGTGGAAGCATCGTAAGCTCTACAGCTCCTACGGTGATCAAATCACTCATGCTGCTGTTAAGAACGCTACGTCGCTGATGTACGAAACCGGTGAGATCTCGTTGGTAGACGATCACAGTTATCTGCGCTTCTTGCAGAAGTATGCGCTGGACTTTGACGACTACAACTACGAAGAGCTTACTAATCTGGCTTGGGTGATCTTTAAAACCTTTACTGGTTGGGATCTCAACAACAACCCATCACTGCGCAGCATTCAGAACGATCTCGTTGATCTCATGATGAAGCTGAGCTCTTATACCGTCCACACCATTAAAACCATGGATGACGGTACGGATGTGATTGAGTTGTTGTCGCAGAACAGCATGGGTGATTCCGCCTATTTAGGCTTGGGTCATCAGCTTGAAGCCGATCTCTCTAATGTTCAGCTCAAGCTCAACCATGCATTAACGTTAACAGCGAAACCCGAGTTAGAAGTTCGTCTTCCTGACACTACCCATCCCAAGCTTGATCAAGCGTCAGCGATTATCACCGCACGCTTCCGCGATACCACACATCTGCGGTTGGATCACAGCAAAGACATTACTCCGCTTTCTGCTCTGCGTATTCCAGATACC